>Ga0055584_100000026_pt1 | contig 118963 bp, 99 predicted proteins | sample OSDHelmetaG_FD_58716 | JGI IMG/M metagenome (GOLD analysis project Ga0055584, IMG submission 58716) | Pelagic marine sediment microbial communities from the LTER site Helgoland, North Sea, for post-phytoplankton bloom and carbon turnover... | ecosystem: Environmental > Aquatic > Marine >... | reverse complement strand
GATCCCACCGCCCGAGATCGCTGAGATCAGGCGGCTTCTTGTGGGACTGAACGGTTACGTTCTCACATCCCTCGACGGGGGAGCAGCGCTTGCGGGCATGGGAGTGAGCTTGCTCGTTCTCACAGCTCCCCCCCCAGAACGACGAACGCCCCCCGGCTGGGGGGCCGGGGGGCGCGCGTCGATGCCTTGAGGTACTGCGGTGGCGGAGGAGGAGGGGGGGGGGTGCCACCGTTCCGCTCAAGGCGCTTGCCGTCTCGGCCCTCGGCGTTGAGGGGGAGGAGTTGCCGTCCCTGGGAAGGGAGCGGACCGCGACGGAAAGAGAAGCTCTGGTCCTCCGGCGAGAGGGGAGGGGGGGGTGCCGGCGCCTTGGGGGGAGGCGGAGCGGACCGGAGCTTTCGTGTTGTCAAAGACGATTCAGGCTATGTGCACCCCTCGTGCCAGGTTTGCTTCGGCCCGGAAACAAAACTCGCTCAGCGCCGAGATCAGGCCGCTTTTGCGGGTCCGCCCCGCGGGTCCTCCTCCCCTCCCCTCCACCGGACGCCGACAAACCGTTTCATTTCGATCGCACCCGTCGCAAAACGAAACGTTTCATTTTGCAACATCCGCCGATCGGCGTTAGAAACCCGTGAGATTCCCGGCACCTTGCAGCCACGCAAGCAAAAGCTACAATTCCAGGGCGGTTTGCTGACCCGACGGGACGACGACGGACCCGAGGTGTCGATGCGGTTGAGGAGTCGGTCGTGAGAGAGCTCGTCGAGATGATGGTCAAGGCCTTGGTCGACTACCCCGATGAGGTGGTGGTCACGGAGGTCGCCGGCACCCACTCCAGCGTGATCGAACTGAAGGTCGCCAAGGACGACATCGGCAAGGTCATCGGCAAGAAGGGCGCCCACGCCCACGCTCTGCGGACGATCATCGCGGCCGCCGGCGGCAAGCGGAAGAAGCGCTACGTCCTGGAGATCCTGGAAGATCGCGCGCACTGAGGTTCGCCCCGAGCGATTCCCGGCCATCGGCGGGGAATGCCTTGGCTGGCCCCGGTGTCTTCGCATCCAGGAGCCGGGAACAAAGCCCCCCGCGAGGGGGTCCTGGCATCAAAGCCCCTCGCTTGGAGGCGGAAACGCCATGGGACACCCGACCTTGAAGCTCGTGCCCGAGACCAGCCCGAAGAACCTGACGGAAGCGGACATCAAAGCCGCCGCCCGCAACGATCGCGACCGCGCGTTCGACCTGGTCGTGCGGAAGTTCCGGGACCGGATCTACTACCACGCGCTCTACATCACGAAGGACAGCGAAGAGGCCTTCGACGTCGCTCAGGACACGTTCGTCCGGGCGTACCACGAGAGCCGCCTGTTCGATGAGGGCTTCCGCATCAAGGCGTGGCTGTTCCGGGTGTGCACCAACCGTTGCTACAACATCGTGCGGGACAAGCACCGCCGCGGCGGCATCCTGGACCGCCTGGGCAAGGGCAACGACGCGCTCCGCCAGCACCACAAGGCCATCGACGACGTGCTCGCCCGCGAGCAGAGCGAAGGCATGGCGGCCGCCATGGCCCAGCTGTCCGAAGACCACCGGAGCATCCTCATTCTCCGGTACTACCAGGACCTCTCGTACCAGGAGATCGCCGACACCCTCGGGGTGAAGCTGGGCACGGTCATGAGCCGGCTCAGCCGCGCCAAGGTCCGGCTGGCCGGGGTCCTTGAACCGGAGCAGAACGCATGAACTGTTGGCGCGTCACCAACGTCCTGGCGCCGTTCCTGGACGACGAGCTCCCGGACGCGGAGTCCTCGGCGGTTGCCTCGCACCTCGAAGACTGTCCGGCCTGCCGGCAGCAGGTCGAGGCCGTCGCGGCGCTCCCCCCCATCGAGGCCCCTCGCCTCGCGGCCGACGTCGAGCAGTCCCTGTTCGGCGAATTCGATCGCTGCCTCAAGGACCGCATCGCGGCGTCCATCTCCTTGATGGAGCCGGCGATCGACGTCGACGCCCCGCCCACCGCGGTGCGACGCTCCGGCCCCCTGGCGGCTCTGCTGCCCAGCTCCGAGGTCCGGCTGCGGCCCTCGTGGGTGGTCGCCTACCTCGGCGTGGTCCTGATGCTCGCGGCCGGGGTCGCCCTCAACCACGCTCAGGTCCAGGAGCTGGAGCAGTCGGTCGCCCGACGTGACTCGCTCATCGACGCCCTTCAGCATCAGGTCCAGACCCAGCGGGGCTTTGCCGTCGGTCTGGACTCGTCCCTGACCCTCGGTCAGCCGCTGCTGTCGAGCGCAGCCCCGGGCGCGGCCCCGGCTTCGCTGCAGCTGGGCGGAACGACCGGGGTTCTTCCGTTTCGACGCGGCGCCTTCGAAGGCCCGCGCGTCGTCCACTAAGCCGGAGCTCATTTGCGCGGTCTGACCTTGATCGCGGCGCTCGCTGTGGCCACGGTCGCCGGCATCCAGCCGGCGGCGGCCGACGACGACGCCGATCGCCCTCGCGGCGACATGCCCCCCGCCACCGCCGATCTCGATCAGCTCCTGGCCCTGGGGCTCTCCAGCTCCGAGTCACGCGCGGCGTTCGAACAGCTGCGCGCACTCCTGCTCGAACGCGTCGGCGGCGATCGCGTCGCCGAGGCCGATCTGCTCATGGGCGCGATGCAGGGGATGATCGAGGTGGCCAACCGCCGCCTTGCCCTCGACGCCAGCCCGCGCCAGGCCACGCTGCCGCCAGCGGGCATGCTGATGCCGGTCAACGACGCCGAACGCCTCAGCGCAGGCCTCTCGGGCCAGATGACGGGCGTGGGCATCGAGTTCCAGCTGCACAGCAACCCCGGCATCCTGATCGTCTCCCGCATCCTCCCCGGCTCCCCGGCGGAGCGGGCCCAGTTGGTGGTCGGCGACCAGGTCCTCGGCATCGACAGCCAGCCGCTGTTGGGCCAGCCCCTGCGGCAGGTCCTCGGGCTGCTGCGCGGGGAGCCGGGCAGCCGCATCCGGCTCGACGTGCTGCGTGGCGATCAACTCGGGGCGTCGCAGTTCGCCGTCGAGCTGGAGCGGACGGCCTTCGAGGTGCGCAGCGTCGCCGAAGCCATGCACCGCAATGGCGTCGGGTACGCCCAGGTGTTCCAGCTCCATCAGGGCACCGCGGTGGAACTGGCCGACAGCCTCACGCGCCTGCAGGAGCTGGGGGCCACCAGCTTCGTGCTCGATCTGCGCAACACCCCGGGCGGCGACATCGCCGCCGTGGCCGAGATCGCCGATCTCTTCCTGCCCGAATCCACGGTCGTCTTGCGCCTCGTCGAACCCGGCGTCGGCGAGCAGGACCTCATCGCGAAGGGGCCGGCGACCTTCCGCCAGGACCTGGTGGTCCTCGTCAACGGCTGGACCTACGGCGCCGCCGAGGCCCTCGCCGCCAGCCTCAAGGAGCACGGGCGGGCCTACTTGATCGGCGAACCCACCCTGGGCACGGCCCGCACGCAGACCTTGCTGTCGCTGGGCCCGAAGCTGCGGTTGCGGCTGGACTCGGTCCGACTGGAGACCGCCCTGGGGCGCAGCTGGCAGGGTGAAGGCGTGCTCCCCGACCTCCCCCTCTGGCCGGGCGCCGAGAGCCCGTCGGTGGCCGTTGGGCCGCTCGATCCGCAGTTCCAGCACGCGGTGCACTACCTCGAAGAGCAGGCGGCAGCGCCGCGCTGAGGGGGTCGGGACGGCATGGCCCGGGAGGGTGGGTGCCTTGACCCTCCAAGAACCCCGCGGCTACAGTAGGGGTCCCTGGATCCACTCCAAATGGGGCCTCCCACCGACTCGATGGCTGCTTCCAAGAAGACGAACAAAGCCAAGGCGAAGCAGGCGCAAGATGCGTCCTCGCTGACCCTGCTCGCGACCCTCTCCTCTCTGCGGGGCGACGGGGCCACCGGCGTAGTCGCCGTGCGTGGCGCGTGGGGTGGCGACGTCTACCTCATGGGCGGCGAGGTCATCGCCTGCAGCGCCGATCAAGACTCCCGGACCCTGGCCGCCCTGCTGGTGGTCGGCGGAGCCGACGGCAAGATGATCGAGGCGGCGCAGACCAACTTCGATCCCGGGACCGACCTGGCCGACGCGCTGGTCATGGCGAAGGTCGTCGACGGCGCCGCCATGATGGCCGCCCGCTCGGATCTGTTCCGCGACAACCTCGCGTGGCTGAGCGCCTGCCCCGACGGAAGCATCGAGTTCGAGGCCCGGGACTCGGTCTTCCCCGACAACATGCAGTTCGGCCTCGACCAGGACGAGCTGACCCGCGACCTCAAGCTCTGGCGTTCGCGGGTGTCCCCAGTGATCGAGGCGATGACGCGGGAGCCCGCTCCTCTCTGGCATCGCCAGGGCGACGCGCCGGCCGGCAAGTACGAAGCCGCTTGGGCCGCGCTCGAGCAGGGCCTGGAGCCCCGGGCCCTGCTCGAAGCCCTCGGCCCGCCGCGGCGCAACGCGTTGGAAGCCATCGCCGGCTGGCTGTCCGCGGGCACCGTGGCCGAGCAGGGACAAGAGGCCGACGAAGCCGACGCGACCGCCGGCGGCAGCGAGGACGACTACTCCAAGGCCGCCCGCGGCGCGTTCATCAAGTCCTACGACGTGCTCGACAAGGTCGACCTGTCGGGCGTGGCCGTCATCGGCGCCCAGGCCGAAGACGACAGCGAGATCGGCATCGAGGCCATCGCCGCCGACGACGAAGACGACTTCTTGATCGAAGCCGACGACGGCATGGAGGGCACCCGCCCGGGCATCGAGACCGTCGCCGAGGCCGGCGAGCCCGGCGACGACGACTTTGAGGTCTTCGGCGACGCGCCCCCCCCGGTCCACAGCGACGGCTCGGCCACCGACGACGACGAGTTCGAGCTGCTCGCCGACAAGTCGGCCGAAGACGCGGACCTGTCGCTGAGCGAAGACATCTCAGCCGACGAGAGCGTCGACTCCGGCGTGCTCGCCGAAGAGATCGAGATCTCCGACTTCGAGACGGCGTCCGCCGACGGTCCCTACAGCCGCGAGCAGCTGCAGGACTTCAACGAGCGCATCGGCGTCTTCAACAGCATCTTCCGCATCATCTTCGGCACCTTCACCGAGCACATCGGGGACGAGGCCGCGGAGGACCGGTTCAACGCCTTGGTGGGCAGCAGCCAGCGCCAGTACCCGGAGCTCTTCCAGGGCCTCAAGGTCGACCGCGACGGCGGGCTGACCACGTCGCTCCTCGTGGCCAACCTGGCCAACTGCGACCAGGGTGACTCGGCCTCCTTGCTGCACCAGGGCCTGTACGAGCTGATCTTCAGCCACCTGTACGACGCCAAGGGCGTGCTGCCGGCCGAAGCCGAGACCGCGATGATGGAGAAGATCGTCGTCTTCGAGCGCCGCCTGCAGCAGATGTAGCCGGGGGTGGCCCCCCGCGCCGCGCTGTTCGACCTGGACGGCACCCTCATCGACTCCCGCCAGGACCTCGCCGACTCGGTGAACGACCTCCTGCGCGAGCTTGGTCTGGCGCCCCTGCCCGCCCCCCAGCTCGTCTCCTTTGTCGGCAATGGCGCACGGAGCCTGATCCGGCGCGCCATCGCGGCGTCGGCGCCGGGCCACCCGGCAGTCGCCGACGTCCAGCTGCGACGCTTCCTTCCCTTGTACGAGCGACGGCTCCTGGCGACCACCCTCCCCTACCCCGGCGTCACCGCCGGCCTCGAGCAGCTGCGTCGGGCCGGCCTCCCCCTGGCCATCGTCACCAACAAGCCCCTCGGTCCGACGCTGCGAATCCTGGACGGTATCGGGCTGCGGCACCTGTTTGGTCCCGTGTTCGCCGGGGACAGCCTGCCCACGAAGAAGCCGCACCCGGCGATGCTGCTGGCCGCCGCGCAGGCTCTGGCCACGCCGCCGTCGGACTGCCTGATGGTCGGCGACAGCGACGTCGACGTGGCCGCCGGCGCCGCCGCGGGGGTCCCGACGGTCTGGTGCACCTGGGGCGGCATCCACCCCGATCGTCCGCCGGCCGCAGCCCGTACCGCCGACTCGTTCTCGGAGGTCGTCGAGGTGCTGTTGGGCCGGTGACCGGCCTGCTGCGTCAGACCGCCCAGGCCTCGTCGAATGCAGCGACGACGTCCGGCGCCAGGTCGCTGCTCTGGTCGCGCACCCAGGCCCAGGCGGGCGAGGTCATGCCGCGGCCGTCGCCGCCCCAGCCGCCGATGGTCTCGTCGAGCCAGGCGCGGAGCTCCGCCCCCGTCGCCCCGGACTGAGCCCGGCGCAGGGCCTCGGGCCACACCTGGGCGCCAAAGGCGATGCGTTCGTCGATGCCGAGCAGGGGCGAGCAGCGCAAGCCCGGCGAGGGGACCTCCAGGCCGATGTGGCGCAGGGCCTGAGCGATGAAGTCGAGCGCGAGGTCCTCGGCCTGTTCCTTGGCCGCCGCGAGGGCCGCGTCCACATCACCGTCCACGGGGACCACGGCCTCGGCGTAGATCTTGGTCTTGGGCTCGGTGCCCGACGGCCGGATGACGAGCCGCGCGTCGGGGCCCAGTTGGAACGACAGGACGTCGCGGGCGGCCGCGTCGGTGACGCTGACGATGGGCCCGAACACGCCGGCCTCGTCCTGCCGGTCGAAGAACGCGGTCACCGAGCGCCCCGCGATCTGGCTTGGCGGAGCCGACCGGAGTCCGGCCTGCAGCTTCAGGATCCGCTGCCGGCCGATGGCGCCCGCCATCACCAGCGGAACCTGGACGTTGGCGATGGCCCCATGCTCCCGGTACAGGTCCAGCAGCGCCTCGAGCATCGAGGAGCCGGCGGCCTTGCGGTCGGCGCACAGCTCCGCGAGGACCAGCGCCGGCGCGGCTGCGTCCTTGTCGCGAATGTTGGGGGTCAGCAAGAAGCCGTGGCTCTCCTCGGTGCCGATGAGGACGTCGCCGACCGAGCCGGTGATGTCCCCGAAGCGCCCCGTGGTCTCGAGCTCGCGCATGACCATCGCGATGTACTTGCAACCGACGAGGAGGTGGTCGACCACCTGCCCTCCCGCCGCCGCGACGACGCGGCTGAACAGCTGGCTGGTGACCTCCGTCTTGATGCCGATCTTCCCCGGCGCCACACCGCGGAACCGCGCCGCGGCGACCAGGGACGAGAGCTCGTTTCCGGTCAGGAACCGCCAGCGGTCGCCCGTGGGGACCATGGCGCCGATGCGGTCGGCGTCGGGGTCCGTCGTCAGAATGAGGTCGGCGTCGACCTCGTCGGCGAGCACCACCGCCTCGGCGTACGCCGTGGGGTATTCCGGGTTGGGGGCGCGGAACCGCACGTTGGGGAACGCCCCGTGGTGCTCGCGCTGCGAGGCCACGTAATGCACCTCGAACCCGGCCCGCTCCAGCGCCTCGCCCGCGTTCGTGTCGCCGACGCCGTGCAGGTTGCTGAAGACCACGCGGGCACCGCGCTCGGTGCCCGCCAGCACGGAGCTGGACTCGGCCAGGTACTCGTCGTGCAGACCCTCATCGAGGAAGTGGATGCGACCCGACGCGAGCGCGTCGTCCCAGCTCGCGGCCCGCAGCGAGTCCACGGCGACGACGTGCTCGACCATGCGGGCGTCGTGGGGCGGGACCTCCTGGGCTCCTTGCTCGGTGTAGAACTTCCCGCCGTTGTCGTCGGGGTGGTTGTGCGACGCGCTGACGTTGAGCCCCCCCGACGCGCCGAGGCGGCGGATCAGGAACGACAGCTCGGGGGTGGAGAGGAAGCCGCCGCGCTCGGGGTCGAGCATGTGCACGTCGAGCCCTTCGGCGGCGTACAGAGCCGCCGCCTGCTTGCCCAGTTCGACCGAGCTGAGTCCCAGCAGCGGGTTGGCCACCCCGGCGGGAAAGGTCCCGCGCAGGTCGCGGAACACCCGGACGTCGGCGGCCACCACCACCGACAGCGGCGCGTCGTCGCCGAAGCGCTCGCGCAAGAACCGGATGTTCCCAATCACCGACGTCCCCAGCGACCACGGGTTCATCCGGTTGGGGCCCAGCCCCACGGGGCCGCGCCGGCCGCCGGTGCCGAACGGCAACACGCGATAGAAGCTGTCCAACAGCGTGTCCCAGTGACCGCCTTCGATGAGCCCCAGCAGCAGGGGCCGCCAGGCCACGAAGTCCTCGCCCTCCAGCCACCTGCCGATCCAGTCGCGGGCGGCGTCGGCGTGGGCCGACTCCGAGGCCAGGGGAAGCAGTTGGGCGTGGACGTGTTGCAGGTCGATGGTCATGGATTCTCCCGGGACAGCGGCCGGCAACCTATCACCGCAGCCCTCACGTGCGCGCGCGTCTGCGAAACGCGCGCAATCGCGCCCTTGTACGCACGGGACCGCTCCGTTACGGTGCGCCGCATGTGGTCCAAGCCCCCGTTGATGCTCCTGTTCTCCTTGCTGGTGCCGGTTTCGGCGGCGGCGCAGGACAGCCCTCCGACGTCCCTTCCGATCCAGCCGGCAGCCCTGCTGCACGTCTCGACCGAAGGCCTGCAGGCGATCGGCGACTCCATCGGAGGCGTCGTTCCGCAGGAGATCGTCGCCACCGGTTTGTCCGGTGAGTTCGTCTGCGACGAGGAGACCGGCGTCCCGCTGACGTACGAGGCAGACGACATCGTGCTGCGGATCAGCGCCGACGAGGTGGAGATCCGCCCGCTGACGAATCGCCTGGAGGTCGCCCTGGGGCTGACGATCTGGAGCGACCCGGCGGACATCAACCTGACCGGCACGTGCGTCGTGGACCTCAACGAGGCCTGCACGCTCTCGCTGCCCCCGACGCCCATCGACGCCCTCATCGGCGTCCAGGTCGTACTCCAGAACGGCGAGCTGCTGACGAACGTCACCGACGTGGACATCAGCTACGGCAACTTCGGCAACCCCGTTGGCACGGGCTGCCTGCTCGGCGACGCCCTGGAGACCATGCAGGGCCTCGGCGTCGACCTCATCGGGTCCATCCTGGACGACGTCATCGGCGATCAGCTCGGCGAACTCGAAGGTCAGCTCGAGGAGATCCTCGGCGGTCTGGCGACGGCGCTGACGTTCGATACCAGCATCGACGCGCTCGGCACTCAGCTCGACATCTCGTTTGGCGCCTCGAGCCTGGACATCAACCCTCAGGGGTTGGAGCTGGGCTTCGAAGCCCAGTTCTCGACGCCTCAGTGGGGCGACTGCGTGCAGCCCTCGGGCCCCTACCAGCAGCAGGCCCACGACCCCCCGGCCATGACCGGCCTGATCCCGTCGACGACCGTGCCGTACCACATGGGCGTGGTGGTCAATGAGGACCTGCTCAACCAGCTCATCTACGTGGGCTGGCAGGGCGGACTGCTCTGCTTGTCCCTGGCCGAGCTCGCGCCCATCGACATCGACACCAACTACCTGGCGCTCATCGACCAGGAACTGGTCGAAGAGCTCTGGCCCGAGACCCAGCTCCTGGACCTGCTGATCTCCGCCGACGAGCCCCCGGTCGCCGACCTCTCCGGCGGACCGTCGGTGGTCGCCGACCTCCGCCTGGACGTCTACGGCGAGGAGTTGGAGCGCAAGACCCGGTTCTGGGGGCACGGCCTCTTCGCCGACGTCGGCGTGGGCCTGGAGCTCGAAGACGGCACGCTGCTCATCGACGTGGGCTTCGACCTCGAGACGGACCTGGGCGTGACGGTCTCCTACAACGAGTACCTTCCCCAGGCGCTCCCCGAAGGCTTCGCCGGCCTCATCCCGAGCCTCGCCAGCCAGTTCGTCGACCTCGAGACGCTGGTGCCTTCGTTCCCGATCCCCGCCGTCTTCGGCCTGACGCTCGCCGACCTGGAGATGCGGGTCGTGGGCGACAACGAGGACTACCTCGGCCTGTACGCCTGGGTGAACCCCGACGACGCCATCCCGATCCCCATCGGGCCCATCGAGCTGGCGGGCATTGGCTGCGGTGACACGTCCGACGGCGGCGGCATCACGGTGCCCGGCTGCGAAGACGGCTGCGCCGACTCGGGCCTCGAAGGCTGCGACAGCTCCGGCGACGGTGGCTGCGGCGGTTGCGGCGAAGAGGACGGTGGCTGCGGCGACTCTGGCTGCACCGCGGGCGGCTACCGCTTCGGCGCGCGGAGCCTGTTCTCGATTCTGGTCCCGATGCTCATCTGGACCCGCCGGCGGCGCTGAGGGGTCGGGCGCTCAGGCCCGGGCGCGGAAGCGCTCAGGCCCGGCGACGAAGCTCAGTCACGATCGACTCGGCCGACGTCGTCGCCACCTCGTCCAGCGTGTGGTGCTCCAGCAGCACGAGCATCTCGCCGCGGATCCTGTCCCACACGGAGACCTGCCCGCAGTTGTGCTGCATGAGGCAGGCGTCGTCGTCGTCCTGGCACGGCACGAGGGTCCACGGCCCCTCGACCGCTTCGACGATCTGACGGAACGTGATGTCCGGGGCGGCGAGCAGGAGCGTGTAGCCCCCCCCACGCCCGGGCTGGCTGGCCACGAGGCCCGCGCCCACCAGCTGCTTCATGATCTTCGCCAGGAACGCCTGGGGGATCGCCATCTTCTGGGCCACCTCCGCGATCAGCACGCGACGGCCCGGTTCGCGGGCCAGGTAGGCCAGCGCCCGAACGGCGTAGTCGGCTTTTCGCGAGACGTGCATGGAGGCTCCAGAAGGCCCGCCGAACCTAGCCCCCGGCCCCGGCCCTGTCCACGACCCGTCCGGCGGGCCGACGAGCGCCGGGAGGCCTGAGCTGTGGTCTAGCCGCCCAGTCCCAGGCGCGTGCGCACGTCGGCGCGGTCCGACTCGAACTTCAACTGCGCCAGGAGGTCGTCGAAGTTGGCGGGGTCGACCAGGCGGGGGTGCAGGAAGAGCAGCGCGTCCACGCGGTCCTTGCTGAACGGGAAGGCCTCGATGAGGAGAGCCGCCTGCGCAGAGCTCACCCACCCCTCGTCCAGCCGGCGAGTCAGCAACTGCATCTTGTCCGCGGTGAAGCTCGCTTCTTCGATGGCCGAGACGAGGGCTCGCAGCTCGACGTCGGGCGTCGGCGCCGCGTCGGTGGGGGCCGCGGGGTGCCCCGCCCGGAGCAGCTCGCGCAGGTCGCCCTGCTCGGCCAGCCGCCCGACGTCCACCAGCGAGCTCTGCACGGCCTGCCGGGCCCGGCGCAGCTCTTCGAGCGCGGCGGGGGAAGCGGGGCTGGGCTCCTGCAGCGCGACCTCGAGGCGCACGAGTCGGTCGATGGCCTCCTGAAGGCGCACCGCCAACGCGGCGGCCGCCGTCGGCTCCGCGACCAGTTCCACCTCCGCGGCGGGCGCCGGAGTCGGCTCCGGGGTCGCTTCGGCCGGCGGCGTCGAGCCCCCGCCGAGCAGGTCGACTTCGGAGCGACGTCCGTCCTCGGCGAAGGCCAGGGCGGGAAGGAGCAGCAGCAGGGTCAGGCAGTTCTTCATGGATCGACGCCAGCAATTACAGCAGCCCCCGCCAAACGGCAAGGACGCCGTCGGGTCTGCCAGCGTGAGACGACGGCGGGATCGGCTTCCTTCACGGAGGCGAACAATTGCCCGTCGCCTTCAGGTAGCCGAGGCGACGCAGGGCTTCGCACTCCTGCTGGTCGAACTCGACCTGGGGCAGTTCGGGCTCCGCGCAGTACCGGCCCCGCAGCCGCTCGAGCTGATTGCGCCGCGCGTCCAGAGCCCACTGGGCGGTCTCCTCGCCGACCAGGTTGCTGGCCTCCTCGGGGTCCGTGCGATGGAAGTAGAGGCCCTCGGTGCTCGCGCGCTCGGAGCGGGCCGGCGACCGCGTGTAGAGCCAGTCGCGATCCCGCAGAGCGACGGTCCCGCCCGGGCTCCCAGGACCCTCGATCCAGGCCACGCGGTCGTCGGCGTCCCGCAACTCGTACTCCCGGAGCAGGGAGATGCCCTGCCAGGTGGGCGGCACCGAGGCGCCCGCCACCTCCGTCAGGGTCGGCGCGACGTCCATCAGCCGCACCAGGTCGGTCACCCGCCGGCGGCGCGAGGGGTCCGCGTCGGCGGGGCGCACGAGCAGCGGCACACGGACCAGCCCGTCGCTCATCCCCCCTTCGTCCCACCAGCGTCCGTGTTCGCCCAGGGACGTACCCCGGGTCCCGGTCACGACCAGGGTGGTGGTGTCCAACAGCCCCCGCTGCTCCAGCCAGTCGACCAGAGCCCCGAGCTGCCGGTCCCAGTAGCGCACCTCGCCCGAGTAGAGCTGCTTGGCCTCGCTGATGTCTTCGGGGCTGGGCTCGCGGCGGTCGTCGCGGGCGAAGGCCCGGCCCGTCAGCGGCCGCTGGAACCACGGCTCGTGGGGGTCCATGAAGTGCAGCATCAGGAACCAGCGCCCCGCCCCGTGGCGCTGGAGCCAGCGGGTGCCCGCCGCCGCCACTTCACGGCCTGGTCGGTAGTAGCGCTCGGGCCGCTGGCCGCGGGACGACAGCATCCCCAGGACCTTGCGCAGCTGGCCGTAGCCCACGAGGCGCACCGACGCCTCGGTGCCCCGGACCGGCCACTGGGGCCGCAGGAACTGCCAAGTATCAAAGCCCTGCTGCATGTTGAAGGACGCGGTCAGGTCGAGGCTGGTGACGACGCCGCCGGTCGTGTAGCCGTGCTCGGCCAGGGCCTCGGCCAGGGTCGTGACGTCCTCGGGGAGGCGATCCGACGGCAGCTGGCAGCGGTGGTAGCAAGGCACCGACGAGGTCAGCAGCGACGCGACCGCCGGCCGGGGCCGCGAGGCCTGGGTGATCGCCGACTCGTAGAGGATCCCCTCGCGGGTCAGCCGGTCGAACACCGGCGTGGGATCCCCAGGCGCCCCGTACGCACCCAGGGCGTCGGCCCGCAGCCCCTCGGCGACCACCAGGAGGATGTTGCTGCGGTCTTCCAGGCCCGGAGCGACGGGGCGGGGGGACAGCTCCGCCGCATCCTCGTTCCACAGCTTCATGGCCAGGGCGATCAGCACCCACACGGCCAGGACCGACACCCAGAGGCGCAAGGTGCCCGGGGGCTCGAGCAGGAAGCCGAAGAACGTCTTAGCCAGCGCGTTGCGCACGAACAGCCAGAACACGACTGAGAACGCGCCGAACCCGGCCAGCAGGCCCGCCCACCACAGGGGCGGCAGCGCTCCGCCTCCGAAGCGGTCGTGGGAAAGCCCCTCCCCCAGCACCCAGAGGCTCAGCACGCCCGCCGCGAGCAGGAACGAGCCAGTCCAGCTGCGGCTCGGATCCGGCGGACGGCCCGTCAATGCGGCGACGGCCACCGCGGCCGCCGAGCCCAGCAACCCCAGGACGAGCCCCAGGAAGCCGTACAACAGCAGGGCGTAGGCGATCCCCGAGTAGTCCCCGGTCTGAGGCCCCGAGAACAGGATGTACATCGACTCGCCGAAGCCGACGAAGCTGCCGCCGCACAGCGCACCCAGGAGCGGCACCACCCCCGCCGCCGACGCGGCTTGGCGCTGGCGCTGATCGAGCCCGTCCACGGGCACCGGGCGGGCGCGGGTGGCGAGGTGATCGGGTGGTGGGTCGGTGCTCATCGGGGACTCATTGTGCTTCGGCCGACGACGTCGGGTCCCCCAAGCAGAGACGGCCCGCCAAGGCGGACCGTCCTGCTCAGGTTCAGACCGGGGTCCGACTAGTCTTCGTAGTCGTACTCCGACTCGAACTGGACCGACGCGCGGACGCTGAAGGAGAACCGGTAGGTCATCGTCAGCATCGTGTACAGGTTGAACTGCGTGCGCATGTCGATGAGGTCCATGTTCGTCGGGACCGAGGAACGCGCGAACGCGAAGTCGATGCCGAGGAACTGCCCACCCAGCGAGAAGTTGTCGTTGAAGTAGTACTCAGCACCGAACGCCAGGCGGAAGCCCGTGGGCGACAGCAGCTGCTGGTCCCAGAAGATGTAGTCGCCCGCATCGTCGTTGTCGGCTTCGCCGTCGCCGGCGTTGCCCGGCAGACCGTCGTAGTCGTTGTCGGCGGTGATGGAGCCGAAGTACTTGTAGAAGGCCAGGTCGACGAACGGCGGGGCCTTGCCCTTGGCGCGCTCAATCAGGAAGAACTTCGCGCCGATCTCGAGGCCGAACTGAAGCGCCGCGCCGATGTCGTCATCGGGCTCGGCGTCGCCGTCGTCGGAGTTCGGGTCCCAGTCGTAGCTGAAGGACCGGCGCTGCATGCCCAGGCCGAGGTACGGCACCACCTGGTCGCCCTTGCCGAAGCCGACGCCGAAGTGGATGTTGATGCCGGGAGTCGGGAACGTGCCCTTGCTCCAGGCCGGGCCCTGCGCGTTCGTGCCACCGCCGGCATCGCTGCCGCCGCCCAGGCCGTTTCCGAAGCCGACCATGTCGGCCATCTTCCAGTTGTTGATCAGGTTGAGGGACACGGCCTCAGCGTCGCGCGGCGCGACGACCAGCGTCAAAACGCCCGCCATCACAGCAACGACCGACATGCGCAGGAAGTTCCGGTTCATCGTTTCTCGCTCCATCAGGTGAACTTCGTCCGCTCGAACCTCCTGCGTTCCCCACGCAGGTTTCGGCGAATCCGGGCTGGTATATCAGCCGCCCTTGTGGGGAGCAAGCACCCGACGACGCGGAACCGCGGATGAAGGGGCATAGCCACTACGGGCCAGGTGTTGCTGCGGCTGGCCCGGGCGATCTCGCGCCCGGACCGAGAGGCTGCCGCGCTGCAGACGAGATGCCGCGCGCACACGTGAGGAGGCCGCTTCTCAGGGAGCGACGCAGCGACCCTGCAGGCCGTCCCAGCGGGGATCGTCGGGGAAGTCGCGCCGGGCGCGATCCAACGCTGCCCCGAACTCGTCGGTCCGCTGCAGCCCACAGAGGGACACGAGCAGATCGAACCGCCAGGCCGCGTCGTCCTTGCCGTCGGCGGCGCGCCGGTAATGGGCCAGGGCCTCGGATTCGCGCTCCTGCCGAGACAGCAGCATGGCCAGGAGGTGGTGCAGGGCGGGGTCTTCGGGCTGCCGGCTCAGGGCCCCCCGAGCGGCGTCCTCGGCGTCGGCGTACGCCCCCAGTTGCAGCAGCCAGGCCGCGGCCCCCGCCAGCGCCGCGGGCTCGGCTCCCGGCGCCTCGAGCACCCCCGCCAGCGCAGTGACGGCGTCGCCGTCCTGCCCGAGCTTCGCCTTCGCGACGCCCAGCTGCCAGCGGGCAAACGAAGCGCCAGCCCGATCCGCCCCCGGCGCGGCCGCCGCCTCGGCCAGCCGTTCCCAGGCCCCCAGTTCCCCGAGCAATTCCAGCAATCGGCGCCGGTACCGCCCGTTTTCCGGCGCGAGAGTCACCGCTCGCTCCGCCGCTTCGGCGGCCCCGGCCACGTCGGCCAGCTCGTCCAGGAGCTCGGCCAGTTGGAACGAGAGTTCGTGGGACGGCGAGCTCCGGAAGGCGGCCGCCAGAAGGTCCCGCGCCGCCTCGAGGTCGTTGCGCGCCACCAGCAGGTAGGCGCGGGCCCGCTCGATCTGCGGATCGTCGTTGGGGGCCGTGGTGAGCACCCGCTCCGCCGGGCGGTCGCGGCCGAGATCCAGCAAGACGTTGACCAGGTGCAGGGTCACCCAACCGTCGGGCCGCCGCCGCAGACTCCGGCGCAGCAGCCGCTCCGACTCCAGGGGCCGGCCATCGGCCGCCGCCGCGATGCCGGCCACGTGCAGCACGTCGGGGTCGCGGGGGGTGAGGCGCACCAGCGCGCGGGCCTCCCGGCGGGCCCCCACGGCGTCGCCGGCCTTGAGTCGGAACCACGCCTGGGCCAGGGGCGGCGACGCCCGCAAGGCATCGCGGAGCGCAGGCATCGCGACGTCGTCCAGCCCGTCCCGCTCGGCCGCGGTGACCGGAGAGACGAGCAGCAGATTCAGCAGACTCAACAGGCAGACACGCATGGAACGACAGACTCCGGAGGCCGCGCCGCCGCGCCTCCCAGGGACGCAGCGTACACCGGTGAGACGGGGCCCAAACGGCCGCCATTCAACGGCTCTTTGACGAGGCGCGAGCCCAAAACGGAGGTGCTACGTTGCGGCCGTGCCGCTGCCGCCCATCCTGAACGAAGAGCAGGGCCTCAACGAAGGTCAGGCCATCGCTGCGCGCCTCCGTCAGTGGGACTCCGGGGAGATCCGGGGCCCCTACACGATGGAGCTGTACCCGACGATGACGTGCAACATCGACTGCGTCTTCTGCGACACGACGTATCGCAAGGGCAAGCAGACCGGTGAGCTGACCGCCGAGCAGTACTGGCGGATCCTGGACGAGGCCGCGGAGCTCGGCGTCCGGCGGATCTTCATCCTGGGGGGCGGGGAACCCCTCATCCGCAAGGACGTCACCCCCGAGCTCATGCGGCGCATCAAGGAGCGCGGCATCGAGGGGCACATCGCCACCAACGGCACCCTGTTCGACGAGGCCCTCATCCAGCAGGTCGTCGACACCCGCTGGGACGAGCTGCACTTCAGCCTGGACGCCCCGGACCCGGCGACCAACGACTACCTGCGCGGCCGCAAGGGCGTGTTCGAGACGGTGGCGAAGGTCATGTGCCGCATCCACGGCTTGAAGAAGGCCGCTGGCCTGGGTCCCCACGACGCGCCGCGGATGCTTGTCCACGCCGTCGTGACGAACAAGAACTACTGGATGTTCGCGGACATGCTGCGGTTCGCCCACGCAGTCGGCTGCTTCCGGGTGAACTTCGACTACATCATCGCGTACCGCCCCGAACAGCACGCGCTCACGCTGGACGAGGACGAGAAGGCCCAGATCCCCGCGCTGGCGCGCGAGGGCATCGCGGTGGCCGAGCAGCTGGGGATGCACACGACCCTGGAGCACTTCCTGGAGACCCGGACGATGGAGCGCGGCTCCATGGAGTTCGGCCAGGACGGCCCCCGCGACGCCGCCAACGCCCCGTGCCTCAACCCCTGGTACTACCTGGTGGTGCACCCCGACGGGAAGACCTCGCCCTGCTGCGTGATCCCCGGTATTGGAGACTCCGCCGCGGCCGGGCTTCGCCCTGTGTGGGAGGGAGCCGAGGGCACCTTCTTCGGCGACCTGCGCTCCAACATGGTGAACAAGGAGATGACGGAGCTGTGCCGCAACTGCACGGTCTCGATCATCTCGCGCAACGACTACATCCGGGAGTACGTCTGATGGACGGCTCGACCGACGCCCCGGTGGCCGACTACACCAACGAGCCGGCGCCGCCCAGGCGGTCAGGCTTCGGCTTGCCGATCAACGTGAACCTCGAGATCACGGACCTGTGCAACATCAAGTGCCGGATGTGCGGGCAGGCGTACAACCCCAAGGTCCACAACCTCCAGCCCAACTCGTTCATGAAGTTCGAGGTCTGGAAGGCGTCCATCGACGCCCTGGCCGACTACGAAGACGAGATCACGCTGTGCCCCCACTGGCTGGGCGAGCCCTGCCTGCACCCCGAGTTCGATCGGTTCCTGCGCTACGCCTTCGACCACAACGAGGGCAACCGACTGTTCCGGTACTTCAAGCTGCACACGAACGGCAGTCTGCTGTCCGAGGACCGCATCGAGACGATCCTCGACTGCGCCAACCGCGACAACATGGCGCCCGACACGTTCCGGTTCGTGCACTTCTCCGTCGATGCCTACACGCCGGCCGTCTACTACCGCATCAAGAAGTACGACTACGGCGAGCGGGTGTACCGGAACATCGTGACGTTGCTGGAGCGCCGGGAGGCCCGCGGGGCGAAGTGGCCGCTGGTCACCAACGCCTTCATCGTCATGCCCGAGAACCAGCACGAAGCCGAGTGGTACCTGAACTACTGGACCCGGATCTTCGATCGCTTGAGCCTACCGTTCGACGTGGTCTACGACTGGCCCCAACACCTGCGGGACAACCTGTACTTCCGGCGCCTGCACCAGGCCGACCAGCCCGCCGCCGACCGCCTGCACCGCCACGTGCTCGACCGGCTGGGCCTGCTGGGCCTGGACGCCAACGGCACCTGGATCGAGGAGTCGTTCTAGCCATGGCGACCCACGGCGACGACCGCCGGCCCTGCGCCGGCCTCTGGAACACCCCGATGGTCTACGTCAACGGCGACGTGACGACCTGCTGCCTCGATCAGCACCTGGACAACAAGCTCGGCAACCTCGTCGAGCAGTCCTTCGACTCGATCTGGAACGGCGCCGAGAACCACGGTTGGCGGCTGGCACAGATCGGCGACGACTACGACGCCTCGGGCCCCTACTGCAGCGAGTGCAACTGGCAGTCAGCGGGGGCCATGCCCCACGACAAGGTCTTGCATTACCTCGCCGCGACGGGCGAGCACGTTCGGGCCGCCGCCTACCGAAAGCGGTGGGGCCTGCCGGACTGACCCGGATCACGGCGGCCGCACCCACCGGCAGCGCCAGGGCACCGCCGTCGTTCGCACCGCTTCGACCCGTGTGCGGCCCGGCTCGAATCGAAGCGACAGCGCGGCCTCGCGGCAGGCTTCGTCGAGTTCCGGGTGGAGGGACCGCACCACCGCCCGGTCGGTGACGCGCCCGTCGGCCCCCACCATCAGCTCCAGGAGCACCGTCCCTTCGACCCCCAGGGCCAGGCGCGCGGGGGTCCACCGAGGCGCGCCGTCGATCAGGCGCGGGGGATGCTCCACCCGGCTCCACGGCAGCGACGACACGGGGGCCTTGAGGGACAGGCCGAACTCGCGCGGTGACGGAGTCGAAGCCGCCGCCGCCGGGGCCGCCGCGGCTTCGGTGGCCGGCGATCGGGGGGGAGGCCGCGGGGCGGTCTTGGCGGCTCGCGGGTACCGGGGCGCGGACCGGGCCGCCGGCGCGGGCGTCGGGGCCGGCGAAATCAGCGTCAGCTCAACGACTCGAGTCGGCGGTGCGGCGGCCAACGGCGCCGGCATCGGCGCGATCGCACAGAGGCCCGCTACCAGCACGACCGCCGCATAGAACGACCGGTCCAGGACCGGCGGCAGCGGCACTGCAGGGGAGCGGATCGACGGGGCAGGGCGGGGCAAAGGCACGTCTGGCACCCCAAACCCTCGCGGGCGGCCGCTGTTCCCGCCCAGGGGGACGCAAGATCGCCCGACAGCCTCCCGCGCGACCGCAGCGGCCCTATACTGGCGTGGTCCAAACCACACGGCGGGGCACGAGGAGGCCATGAGCGACGACGGCGACCGGCGCCGCTTTGCGCGGGAGTTATGTTTGACGTCTGCCGTCATCCGGCAGGGCAAGCAGATCCACCAGGCGACGATCCACGACATCGCGGAGAACGGGATGTTCGTCGCGATCGACGAGATCATCCCCATCGGCGCGGGCGTCCAGGTGCGGTTCAAGCATCCGTGGACCGACGAGATGACCACCGCGCGCGCCGTCGTGATGCGGCGCAACCCCAAGGGGGGCAGCGAAGGCCCGGCGACGGGTTTCGGGGTCCAGCTGCTGACGACGCTCAGCGACCTCGAAGACGCCGAAGCGATCTCGACGTCGGCGACCATCCCCCCTGAGTTGATGGCCGACGCCCAGAAGCTCCGCAACCGCGCGATCTTGAGCCGGCCCCCGGCGCCCCGCGACGGCAAGGCAGCCTCGTTCCAGTCCATGCCTCCGCGCAGCAAGTCCCGGCGACGGGGCCGGCGCGTTGTCTACAACGGCGTCGAGTCCGGCGAGACCGAAGGGCTGCTGCGGCGCATCGCCGACGAGACCGTCGTCGTGGCCGGCCGGCGCATCCCGACGGTCGGGCGCCTCATCCGGGTGACCATCGACGGCCCGACGCCCGAGGCCCCCACCCTCGGCCTCGCCGGCAAGGTAATCTGGAACAGTTCCGAGTACGAGCGCGAGGGTGGTCTCGACCAGTTCGAGATCTCCATCCTCCATTTCCTCAGCTCCGGCGACGAAGAGCGCTACCGCGCCCTGCTGCGCCAGGCCAAGCGCGCCCGGGCGGCCCGCCGAAGCTGACGGACCCACGGTCTCTGGCCCGGTGGGGTCACTCGACGGCATAGCCCGCGTCGCTGGTCTAACCTCCGCGCGCCGGCGACGGCACCTGGAGGAACGATGAGCGAAGAGCAGGCCGTGCAGCCCCGTGGCGAACGCATCCTGGTGACCGGCGGCGCCGGATTCATCGGCAGCAGCTTCATCCGTCGAGTCATCGACGACAACGAGGTCGTCGTCCTCGACACCTTCAGCCGCAACGCCCTGCAGTACTGGCCGGGGTTGAGCGAGCACAAGAACCTCACCGTGCGCAAAGGCAGCGTGACCGAAGCGGCCGACGTCGACGGCGCCATGGGTGGGGCCACGATGGTGGTGCACTGCGCCGCCGTCGCCGGCATCGACAGCGTCGGGACCTACCCCACCCGCACCATGAACATCAACGTCATCGGCACCTGGCGGGTGCTCGAGGCCGCGGTGCAGGCCGGCGGGATCAAGCGCTTCGTCGACTTCTCGACGTCGGAGGTGTTCGGCACCCACGCCTGGAAGGTCTCGGAGCTCGACAACACCGTGGTCGCGCCCCCGGGCGAGTCCCGGTGGACGTACGCCGTCAGCAAGCTCGCCACCGAGCACATGGCCCACGCGTACCACGCCGAGCACGGGCTCCCCATCACCTGCCTGCGCCCCTTCAACGTCTACGGACCGCGGCAGGTCGGCGAAGGCGCGATCCACCACTTCATCAAGCGCGCCGTCGATGGCGACACCGTCCGCATCTACAACGACGGCAGCCAGGTCCGCGCCTGGACGTACATCGACGACGCCGTCGAGGCGCTCTGCCGTCAGTGCGTGCTCCCCGAGGCCGTCGGCGAGTCCTTCAACATCGGCAACCCCGCCGCCGCCATCACGGTGCGGGACCTGGCCCACCTCTGCGTGCGGCTGGCCGGAACCGGCGCGCCCGTCGAGCACGTGGAGCGCACGGGCCCCGACGTCGAGCTGCGGGTGCCGAACGTCGACAAGGCCCAGCAACTGCTTGGCTTCCGCCCCGCCTGGTCCCTGGAAGCGGGCGTCCAGTCGACGATCGACTGGTACCGGGCGACCCGTTGATCCGGCTGGCGACCCCGCGCCTCGGCGAAGAGGAGGCGGCCGCCGTCGCCGCCGTGCTGGCCAGCGGCTGGCTCGTGCAGGGTGAGCAGGTCGCGGCGTTCGAGGCGGGCTTGCAGCCTTGGACGGGGTCTCCTCACGTCGTGGCCTGCAGCTCGGGCACGGCGGCCCTCAACCTCGCCATCGAGGCCCTGAAGCTCCCCCGGGGCAGCACGATCGCCCTGCCCGACTACACCTTCCCGGCCACGATCAACGCCGTGCTGCTGGCGGGCCACAAGCCCGTCCTCATCGACGTCGACGCCGCGACCTGGAACATGCGGCCCGACGACTGCGCCGCCGTCCTCGACGAGCACGAACCCGACGCCCTGCTGTGCGTGCACCAGTTCGGGCTGCCGGCGCCGCTCGCGGGCATCCTGCCGGTCTGCCGGGAGCGCGGGATCCCCCTCATCGAGGACGCCGCCTGCGCCCTGGGCTCGTGGCTGGAGATCGACGGGAAGCGGGTCGTCGCCGGCGCCATTGGCGACCTCGCCTGCTTCAGCTTCCACCCCCGCAAGATCATCACCACCGGGGAGGGCGGCGTCGTCACGACGTCCGATCCGGCGCTGGACGACCGGCTTCGGCTGCTGCGCAACCACGGCATGCGCCGCGGCGACGCGGGCATCGTGTTCGAGGAGCCGGGCTGGAACTTCCGGCTGACGGAGATGCAGGCCGCCATCGGGCTGGTGCAGCTCACCCGCCTGGACGAGATCCTCGCCGACCGCCAGCGCATCGCCGCGGGGTACGCCGAGCGCCTGGGCCGGCTTCGGGACCGCGGGCTGGAAGTCCCCATCGTCCCCCGCGGATCGGCGACGACGTGGCAGTCCTACGTCGTTCGGCTGCCTGTGGGAACCGACGTGGGGGCGGTCAGCCGCGCCCTGCTCGCCGACGAGATCCAGAGCACCATCGGGGCCCAGGCGCTGCACCAGCAGCCCGCGTACCGAGGCCTGCCCGGCGCCCAACGCCCCCTCTCGGGCGCCGACGAAGCCATGGCCCGCGCCCTGGCCCTGCCGGTGGCGTTCGGGCTCACCGACGGCGAACTGGACCGGGTGGTCGACTCCCTCGCCGCCGCGCTGGGCACCTAGGCCGCCTCCGTCATGAGTCCCTACCGAAGCCACGGCACCGGGGAGTTCACGCGGGAGCAGTTCCGGGCGTTGGGCGACGACGTGGTCTTCGAAGCCGGGGCCCTGGTCTTCCACCCCGAGACCATCGAGCTGGGCGACAACGTCTACGTGGGGCACCAGGCGATCCTGAAGGGCTACTACAAGAACTCCATGCGCATCGGGGCGAACACCTGGATCGGCCAGCAGTGCTTCTTCCACAGCGCCGGCGGGCTCACGATCGGCGACACCGTCGGCATCGGCCCCGGCGTCCGGATCATCACCTCGACCCACACCGACCCCGGCCCCGACCGCCCGATCATGGACGGCGCCATCGAGTTCGCGCCGGTCACCATCGGCGACGGCACGGATCTGGGGGTGGGCTGCACGATCCTGCCGGGGGTCACCATCGGTCGCGGCGTTCAAGTCGGCGCGGGCGCCGTGGTGGCCCAGGATCTGCCAGACTTCGCCGTCGCCGCCGGGGTGCCTGCCCGCATCCTGCGCTACCGGGACGGGAGGCCTGCGTGACCGAGCTCGCCATCGAGATCCGGGGTCTGCGCAAGGTGTACCGGAGCGGATTCCTGCGGCGGGCCTACGTGGCCCTCAACGACCTCGACCTGGACGTTCGCTCCGGCGAGGTGCTGGGCTACATCGGCCCCAACGGCGCCGGGAAGACAACGACGATCAAGATGCTGATGGGGCTGAACCTGCCGACGGCGGGCACGGTCAAGCTGTTGGGCCGCCCCTTGTCGGACCGCACCGTCCGCCGGCGCATCGGCTTCCTGCCCGAGCGGCCGTACTTCTACGACTACCTCACCGCCCAGGAGTTCCTGCACTTCTACGGCACCCTGCACGGCATGGCGAAGGCGGACCGCCAGCGACGCATCGACGAGTTGCTGCCCCTGGTCCACATGGAGCGCGCCCGCCACGTGCAGCTTCGGAAGTTCAGCAAGGGCATGCTCCAGCGAGTCGGCGTGGCGCAGGCCCTGATCAACGACCCCGATCTGGTCGTGCTCGACGAGCCCAGTTCGGGGCTCGACCCCATGGGCCGCATGCTGATCCGCGACATCATCCTGGGGCTCAAGGAGCGGGGCACCACCGTGATGCTCGCCTCCCACATCCTCTCCGACGTCGAGGAGATCTGCGACCGCGTCGCGATCGTGGCCGGCGGCGAGTTGCGGCAGGTCGCCAGCGTGTCGGACCTCGTCGGCCACAAGGTCCAGAGCGTCGAGGTGCGGGTCACCGGGCTCGACGACGACACCGTGGCCAAGCTCGCCCCCCAGGGTCACCGCGTCACACCCCAGGGCCGCACCGTCATCGAGGTGGAGACCATCGACCTCGCCAACATGCTCGCGCGCGACGTGCTGGCCGCGGGCGGCCGGCTCATCAGCGTGGTGCCCCGGCGCGAGAGCCTGGAGCAGCTCTTCGTCGACGAGATCGAGGCGATCGAGCGCGTGGATCGGGAGAAGCCGTGATCATCTACGCGATCGCGCTGAACACCTTCCGAGAGGCTGTCCGGGACAAGATCCTGTACACGCTGCTGTTCTTCGCGCTGCTGATGATCGCCGGCTCCGGGGTCGCCGCCGATCTGACCATCGGCGAGTACGACAAGATCCTGCGGGACCTGGGTCTGGCGGCCATCAACCTCTTCGGGGTGGCCATCGCGATCTTCGTGGGCATCGGCCTCGTCTACAAGGAGATCGAGCGCAAGACCATCTACACGATCGCCAGCAAGCCCGTGGCCCGCTGGCAGTTCCTGGTGGGCAAATACCTGGGCCTGGTGGTGACGCTGGGCGCCGAAGTCTGCGTCATGGGCGTCGGCTTCCTGCTGCTGCTCATCGTGGCCCAGGGGCAACTGAGCCTGGGGCTCGTGGCGGCCATCTGGCTGACCTGGATCGAGCTGCTCGTGATCACCGCCATCGCGATCCTCTTCTCGTGCTTTTCGACCCCGACGCTGTCGGCGCTGTTCACGGTGGCCATCACGCTCATCGGCCGCATGACCAGCGGGTTCAAGGACATCGCCGCCAGCGCCGACGCCCCCGGGCTCGAGACCCTGGCCAACATCGCCTACCGCGTCGTCCCGGATCTGCAGACCTACAACATCCGCTCCGAGGCCGCCTACGGGAAGGTCATCGAGTGGGAGTTCGTGGCGTACGCGACCGGTGAAGGCCTGCTGTGGGTCGCGGTCCTGCTGTCGCTGGGCTCGATCATCTTCCAGTACCGGGACTTCAAGTGAAGCTCCGGCGGGGCGCGGCCCTCGCCGGGTTCTGCGTCCTGGTCGTCGTCGCGCGGGTGGGCCTGGACTCGGTGTCCGCGCTGGGCGAGGCCGACGCGCTGGCCGAGGCCGGCGAGGCCCACGAAGCCGCCATTCGCTACGGCTCGGCCATCCGGGCGTACCTGCCGGGATCGCCCGTCGGCGGCCGCGCCGGCGAGGCCTTGCTGGAGCTGGGTGCGACCGCGGAGACGGCTGGCGACCTCTTGCAAGCCCGGTTCTGCTACGAGGAGCTTCGGTCGTCGTTCCTGGCGACCCGCTCGCTGTGGCAGCCCGGGGCGAGGTTCGTGGACGAGGCCCAGCGCCGGCTGGTGCCGTTGATGCTGGCCGACCCCCGCGGAAACTGGCCGGACCGGGGGCTCAGTGACGAGCAGCGGTCCGCCGTGGTGCGGGGCGTGCTCGACGAGCGCGAGGACCCCCACAACGGCTGGATCCTCGTGATGGGCGCGGGCTACCTGCTGTGGCTGGGGGGAGCCGGGCTCGCCCTGTGGCGGGGGCTGGGCGAGGACGACGACGCGCCCATCAAGTGGCGTGTTCTGGGGACCTGGGCCGCGGTGTCTGCCGCCGGCTACGGACTGTGGCTGCTGGGCGTGGCCCTGGCCTGAACTGAGACGAGGAGCGAACGATGGGTGTCCCGTTGCTGGACTTGAAGGGGCAGTACGCCTCGCTGAAGGACGAACTCGATGCGGCGGTGACCGGCGTGGTGGAGTCCCAGTACTTCATCAACGGCCCGGTCGTGAAGTCGTTCGAGCAGGACGCCGCGGCATTCGTGGGGGCGAAGCACGCCGTCGGCGTGGCGTCGGGCACCGACGCGCTGCTGCTGTCGCTCTGGGCGCTGGGCATCGGCCGCGGCGACGAAGTCATCACCACGCCCTACACGTTCTTCGCGACAGCCGGCGCGGTGGCGCGGCTGGGCGCGACGCCCGTGTTCGTGGACATCGAGCCCGGCACGATGAACATCGACCCCGCCGCGGTGGAGGCGGCCATCACGCCGGCCACCAAGGCCATCATCCCCGTCCACCTGTTTGGGGTGTCCTGCGACATGGACGCCCTCGGCGCGATCTCCGAGCGCCACTCGGTGCCCCTCATCGAGGACGCCGCCCAGTCCATGGGGTCAACCTGGCGCGGCAAGCAGACGGGGTCCATGGGGGCGACGGGCTGTTTCAGCTTCTTCCCCAGCAAGAACCTCGGCTGCTGGGGCGACGGCGGGCTCATCACCGTCCAGGACGACGACCTCGCCGCGCTCATCCGCAAGCTCAAGGCCCACGGCAGCTTTCCGAAGTACCACCACGCCATCGTCGGGGCCAACAGCCGCCTCGACGCGCTGCAGGCGGCGGTGCTCCAGGTGAAGCTCCCCCACTTGCTGGACTGGGCCGCCGCCCGCCGGCGGGTGATGGCCACCTACCGGTCGCTGTGCGCCGACGCCGGGATCGGCGACGCCGTCGTCTTCCAGTCCGTGCCCGAGCACGCCGTGGCCGCCTTCCACCAGTGCGTCGTGCGCGTCCCCAACCGGGACGCCGTGCTCGCCGGGCTCAAGGAGCGGGGCATCGGCACCGCGGTCTACTACCCCAAGTGCCTCCACCAGCAGGAGTGCTTCGCGGACCTCGGCTACGGCGAGGGCTCGCTGCCCGTCGCCGAAGCCGCGCAGCGCGAGACGCTGGCGTTGCCCATCTTCCCCGAGCTGACCGAGGGCCAGCAGGCCGAAGTCGTCGGGGCGCTGTCCGCCCTGATCGGCTGATCGATGGGGGACCCGCTGTTCGCCAACTGGCTCGTGCTCCTGGGCGCAGCTGGCGCGGTCGGCGGGGCGATCGCTTCGTTCCTCAACGTGGTCGCGTGGCGGCTGCCGGCGGGGCGATCGGTCGTGCACCCGCCGTCGGCGTGCCTCCACTGCCGCTCGGCGATCCGCCCCTGGCACAACATCCCCGTGCTGGGCTGGGTGCTGCTGCGGGGCCGCTGCTACGACTGCAGCGAGCCCATCTCGGCCCGCTACCCCCTCGTTGAGCTGCTGGGCGCCGCGATGTGGGCGGTGCTCTTCGTGGCGATCATGGGGGCCCCTCCCCTGCTCGGGCAGCCCCGCGACCTCATCGGCCTGGGTCTGTTTGGGGCCTACTTCTCAGCGCTGCTCGCCGCCGCGCTCATCGACGCCGACCACTTCATCCTCCCCGACCGGATCACCCTGCCCCTGATCCCCCTGGGCATCGCGGCCAACGCGGCGCTGGAGTGGGCCGGCATCGGCGACGCCTCGTTCGTCAGCTCGGTGTTCGGCGCGGTGGCCGGCGGTGGGGTGCTCATCGCCATCGCGGAGCTGGGTCGCCGCATGTACGGCCGGGAGGCCATGGGCTTTGGCGACGTGAAGCTGGTCGCCGCCATCGGCGCCTGGCAGGGGCTGCACCCGACGCTGCTGCTCACGATCCTGGTGGGGTCGCTGGCCGGCAGCATCGTGGGGATCGTGCGCATCGCGAAGCTGGGGCGGCAGGAAGGCGGGAAGATCCCGTTCGGGCCGTTCTTGATCTTCGGGGCGTTCGTGTCGTTCGTCTGGGGCGATCAGCTCTGGGCCATGTTCCTCCCCACCCTCTGATCGTCACCAGCCCCACGACGCCGGCGGCGGCAGCTCGAAGCGGCGGCGCTTGCGCTTGATCGGGTGGTCCAGCTCGAGGGCGCAGGCCTGCAGGCGGAGTTCCCCGGTCCCGCCCCCGTACAACTGGTCGCCGACGATGGGTGCGCCGGCGGCCTCGGACTGCAGCCGGATCTGGTGGGTGCGCCCCGTCTCCAGCTCGACCTCCACCAGCGTCCGGCCCGGCAGGCGCTTCAGCACCCGGAACCGCGACACCATCAGCTCGCCGTTCCGGCTGGACTCGGGCAGGGCAACCCGCCGTCCGCCGCGCTGGTGCTGGCGGTGGCGCCAGTCCCCAGCGTCGTCGGCCAGCTCGCCGGCGAGCTCCGCGCGGTAGGTGCGCTTCGCGGTGCGGTCCCGGAACGCCGCCGCCAGCCCCTTGTTGGCGTTCTTGTGCAGGGCCACCGCCAGCAAGCCCTGGGCCGCCGCGTCCAGCCGGTGGTGCAACGCCCGGTAAGGAGACTCTCCCGCCAGCCAGCCTTCCAGGGTGCCTGCGCTCGCTTGCCGCGACGCCTGGACGGGCAAGCCCGGGGGCTTGTTGAGGATGCCCAACATCGAGTCCCGGAAGACCCAGACCGGCGGCGCCTCCGCCAGGATCGCCAGCCCCCGCGCGGCGACTTCGGGCCCGTCCAGGGCCACCGCCAGCTTCACGCCGGCCCCCACCGACCTGGACTGAGACTTCGTTCGCTTTCCGCCGACGTAGACCGATCCCGCCGACAGGAGGGCCCGCGCACGACCGCGCGACACACCGAAGTGCGCCGCAACGACCTTGTCGAGTCGGTCGGACTCGGCACCGTCGGGGACGCGGGCCTCCGTCAGCACGGCATCACCCGGTACAATGCGGCGCCGCCGGGCGGTCTCCGGCCAGCTAGGACATCGATGCACATCCACGAACTCCTGATGTACGCGGTCAAGCAGGGCGCATCCGACCTGCACATCTCTGCCGGCGAGGTGCCGGCTCTGCGGGTCGCCGGCGAGATCCAGCGGATCAACGCCCCCCCGATCGCGAGCGACGACTGCAAGCGGCTGCTCTTCTCCATCATGAACGAGCGGCAGAAGGCCGACTTCGAAGAGAAGCTCGAAGCCGACTTCTCCATCGGCATCAAGGACCTGGCGCGGTTCCGCGTGAACCTGTTCTACCAGGGCCGGGGGATCGCAGCGGTCTTCCGCATGATCCCGTCGGAGATCCTGCCGCTGGAGAAGTTGAACCTCCCGCCGGTCATCAAGGACATCGCCAACTACAAGCGCGGGCTCGTGCTGGTGACCGGGCCCACCGGCTCAGGCAAGTCGACGACCCTGGCCGCCGTGCTCGACTACATCAACAAGAACCGGCGCGAGCACATCCTCACCATCGAGGACCCCGTCGAGTTCGTGCACACCCCGAACAAGTGCATCATCAACCAGCGCGAACTGGGCGCCCACACGCAGTCGTTCAACAACGCTCTGCGCGCCGCCCTGCGTGAAGACCCCGACGTGATCCTGGTCGGCGAGATGCGCGACCTGGAGACGATCCAGCTGGCGCTGACGGCCGCGGAGACCGGCCACCTCGTCTTTGGCACCCTGCACACCAAGGGCGCCAAGGACACGATCGACCGCATCATCGATGTGTTCCCGCCCGAGCAGCAGGCCCAGGTCCGCACGATGCTGTCGGGCTCGCTCAACGCCGTCGTGTCGCAGACCCTGCTCAAGAAGAAGAGCGGCAAGGGGCGCGTCGCCGCGACCGAGATCATGTTGGTCACCTACGGCATCCGGAACCTCATCCGCGAGAACAAGGTCTTCCAGATCCCGTCGCTGATGCAGGCGTCTGCGGGCGCCGGGATGATCACGCTGAGCCAGTGCCTGCTGAACCTCGCGCTCAAGGGCGAGATCAGCCGCGAGGCGGCCATCGAGGCCAGCGGCGACTCGGACCTGTTCGAGGGCGTCGAAGAGAAGGCGGCCGCCAAGGGTGGCCGGCCGGGGCGCCCGCAGCGGCGATGAGGATCGACCTCAACGGCGAGGACCGGCAGGTCGACCCCGGGCTTACGCTGGCGCAGCTGCTGGCGGAGTTGGGCCACGACGTGGAGCAGGGCGGCATCGCCGTCGCCTTGAACCTCGACGTGATCCCCCGCCGGGAACTGGGGGAGCGCACGCTGGCCGATGGCGACCGCGTCGACGTGGTGACCGCGGTCGGCGGGGGCTGAGGGATGCTGGTCCTGGGGCCCCATTCGTTCGGATCGCGGCTCGTGGTCGGCACGGGCAAGTTCGCCAGCTTCGAACAGAGCGAGGCGGCGCTGGCGGCGTCGGGCGCGGAGCTGGTGACCGTCGCGATCCGGCGCGTGCAGCTGGAGACGCCCGGCGAGGGGGTCCTCGCCCACCTGCGGCGACTCGGCGTGGCTCTGCTGCCCAACACGGCGGGCTGCTTCACCGCCGCCGACGCGGTCCTCACGGCCAGGCTCGCGCGGGAGGCCCTGGGCACCGACCTCGTAAAACTCGAGGTCATCGGCGATCCGCGCACGCTGTTCCCCGACAACGAAGAGACGTTGGTCGCGGCCAGGCGGCTGGTCGCTGACGGCTTTGTGGTCCTGCCCTACTGCGGCGACGACCCCATCGTCTGCGCGAAGCTCGCCGACGCCGGGTGCGCGGCGGTCATGCCGCTGGCCTCGCCCATCGGGTCCGGCCAGGGCATCACGCACCCCTTGAAGCTGCGCTTGATCCGCGACGCGGTCGACGTGCCGGTCATCGTCGACGCGGGGCTCGGGACGGCGAGCGACGCGGCCATCGCCATGGAGCTGGGCTGCGACGGGGTGCTGATGAACACCGCCATCGCCGGCGCCGGGGATCCGATCGCCATGGCCCGGGCCATGAAGCTGGCGGTCCAGGCCGGGCGGCTCGCGTTCGAGGCGGGGCGCATCCCCAAGCGCGATCACGCGGCGGCTTCGTCCCCCACCGGCGGGCGGGTCTCGTTCGCGGGCGAGTAGCGCGGCGGCCCCAGGGGCGGCGGCCGAGCGCTGGGTTCTAGGGCGCGGCGGCCTCGGTGGCGCCGAGCGTGACCCGGGCCACCCGGATCTCGATGGCCAGCTCCGCGTCTTCGGGCTGCCCCAGCCGCAGGCCGGTGACGTAGGCGTCGTGGGCCTCTTCGGCGCGTCCCGTCCGCAGGTAGAGCGACGCCAGGCCGGCGTACACCGTGGACACCCGCGGCTCCATGGCCCGCGCGCGCTCCAGCCACTCGATGGCGCGCTCGACGTACCCCAGCCCGTAGTAGGCCTGCCCCAGCGCCGCGACGATCTCGGGGTCCTGGGGGTCCAATCGGTGCGCGATCTCCAGGTGGCGCTGCGCCTGAATGAACAGCTTCAGCTCCAGGTACAGCCCCGCCAGGTTCTGCCGCAAGGTGCTGCTGCGCGGGGCATCGGCGAGCGCGGTCTCGTACTCCTGCAGGGCCTGGAAGAGGTCGCCCCGGGCATAGTGGAGGTACGCCAGCCCAGTCACCGCCCAGGCGTTGCCGGGGTCGAGTTCCTGGCTGCGCTTGAACGCGGCCCGAGCAAGCTCGGGCCGGTCGATGCGCGCGCGGCCGTGGAGGTACCAATCGAGGCCCGTCGCGTCGGCGTCGGCCTCGGCGTCGTAGGCCGACTCGAGGTCGGAGGGGGGCAGCAGCGTGCGCTGGGCATCCTGACGCCCTCGGGCGACCACCACGCTGCTCGGGAACTGGACGGCGAGGTCCGTCCAGGCGGCCAGCCCGGCGACGGCGTCGGTGCGGGTCAACGCCGCGGCGTCGTACCAGTCCGACGTCGGCGGGTCCGCGGCGTCACTGGTGACCGCCGGCGGGCCGCCGCAACCGAGGAGCAGCGCGAACGCTGCTACCAGACGTAGACCGCTTCGTCGTAGCACGCAGTTCCCGCCTGCAGTTCCTCGCACGAGGCGTTGTTCACGCAGCGAACGGCTTTGCGCGACTCGGCCCGCTGCCAGTCGTCGGCGTAGTGATCGAGGAACGCGCTGCACTGCGAGGTGCAGTTCTCGACGCCGTAGTCCGCGCGATCCACGCCGCAGTCTTCGAGGAGGTGGTTGCAGGCTTGACGGCAGTCGGGCTCGCAGCCCGAGAGCAGCGCGACCACCGCGAGCGCGAGCAGAACCCTCACCAGGCAAACCAGGGACAGGTGAAGTCCAGGTCCGCGCAGGTCGCGTTCAACGCGGCCTCGGAGTAGTCCTTCTCACCGACGCACTGGATGAACCCCATGGCGTCCTGCTCGTTCTCGAGCACGTTGTAGTTGCGGTCGTTCGTGCCGCCCTGGGTGCCGGTCGTGGTGTAGAGCGCCTTGGTGCAGGTGTCGACGCAGTCGGCCAAAGCATCGTCCTGGGTTGTGCCGTCGACCCGGATGGACTGCCGGTTGCAGTCGTTGGCGCCGTAGAACTGGGTGCACGCGCCGGTGCACGTCGTGTTGTCGCAGGCCGCCAGCAGGGTCAGCGGGAGCAAGAGCATCAGCAGACGGGCGGCGGCCATGACATCTCCGGGGGCAGACGCGGGGGGGCCCGCGAGCGACGCGCGATTGTAGGCACCGAGGGGGGCCCGCACAAGGCGTGGTGTCCGCTGCGTTCAGTGCCTCCAGCCAGGGCCGCGCCCGGTCACCGGCTCCGACGAGATCCCGTACTGAAGCAGGCGGCACTCGATGGGCCCGTTGTGCAGCACGTGGCGGCTGTCCGCCCGCAGCCCGATGGCCTTCGCCAGCTTCGGGCCGCCCGTGATGATCCAGGCCTCCCAGCCCAGGAACCGGTGCCGCAACACGTCGCCCAGGTCGGCGTGCAACTGCATCGCGTCGCGGAAGCTCAGCAGGCGCTCGCCGTAGGGCGGGTTGGTGACCACGAGGCCGGGGGGGCCGTCGGGGGCAGCGCAGTCCAGGAGGCTGCGGCGGGCAAACTTGATGGGCAGCCCGGCGGTCTCGGCGTTGCTCTGGGCCAACGACAGGACCGAGCCGTCCAGGTCCGCGCCGTACAGCGACACCCGACGCTTGAGCGCCGCCCGAACCTGCTCACGCCCCTCGGCGACGATCTCGTCCCACAGCGCCTCGTCGTGCCCACCCCAGTGGGAGAACCCCCACCGCTTGCGGACCAGCCCCGGCGGCATGTCCAGCGCCATGCCCGCGGCCTCGAGCAGCAGCGTGCCCGACCCGCACATGGGGTCCACCAGGGGAGCGCCCTGCCGCGCCTTCGCGGGCCAGTCGGCAATCCGCAAGATCGCCGCCGCGAGGGTCTCCTTGATGGGCGCGTCGCCGGCCTGCCGGCCGCCCCGGATGTGCAGCGCCGTGCCCGACAGGTCGATGGCCACGGCCGCCACGTCGTTCCGCAGGTGGACGTTGATGCGGATGTCGGGGCGCTTCAGATCGACGCTGGGCCGGGCCAGTCCCTTCGCCGCGAAGCAGTCGACGACGCCGTCCTTGGTGCGCATCGCCCCGAACCGGCTGTTGCGGATGGACTCGCTGACGCCGACGAAGTCCACCGCCAGGCGGCCCGTGGACCGCAGGTGCGACGGCCAGTCGATGGCGACCACGCCCTCGAGCAACGCATCGGAGTCCGGGCACGCGAAGCGGGCGAGGCGCAGGAGGACCCGCGAGGCGACGCGGCTGTGCAGGCACGCGCGGTACCCGTCGGCGACGGGCCCCTCCCAGGTCACGGCACCGGCGACGACATCGAAGTCCCGCTCCCCCAGGATCTCGAACAGTTCGCCGGCCAGGGGCGCCTCGGCGCCGCGGGTGCAGGTGGCAACCAGGGTCTCGGTCATCGTCGCGCCGCCGCTCGGTACACGGCCTCGGTCTGGGTGGCGATGATCGGCCACGCGAACCGCTGCTCGATGAAGCGTCGCCCGCGGGCGACCATGCGTCGGCGCCGCGGCTCGTCCGCCAGCAGGGTGCTGAGCGCGCGCGCGAGGCCGTCGGGGTCACCGTACCGGACCAACTCGCCGGCGCGGGCCTGAGCCACCAGCTCGCCGCACCCGCAGTCGTCGGAGACCACCGCCGGGGTGCCGCACAGCAGCCCCTCGAACGGGACGAGCCCGAAGATCTCGTCGGTGCTGGCGTAGACGAGGACGTCGGCGTCGGCGAGCGCGGCCAGCCGCTCCTCGCCCGTCACCAGCCCCGTGAACAGCACCCGGTCTCCCAGGTCCAGGTCCGAGGCCAGCGCCCGCAGCTGCGCGCCGACGCCCATGTCGTTGCCGGCGACGACGACGACGGCCTCGGCCGGCAGACGGGCCGCGGCCCGCAGGAGGTGATCGACGCCCTTGCGAGGCGTGAGCTTGCCCAGATACAGCACGATGGGCCGCTCGCCGAGGCCGTGCCGGGCCCGGAAGCCGCCACGCTCGGGCAGGCGCTCGAACTCGCCCAGGTCGAGCCCGTTGTGCACGAGGTGCACGGTGTCGGGGTCGATGCCGGCCTGGGCGAACTGCGTCCGTTCGGCCTTCGACACCGCGATCCAGCGACGGACCGCGTCCTGGACCGGCCGCCCCAGCGCGGCGTGCCACAGCCCTTTGACTCGCTGCTTTCGCTCGATGGCCGGCCGCGTGCCGTTGGGCGTGCACACCAGCGGGATGCCGCGCGCGGTCGCGGTCTTGAGGGCCACGTTGTTCAGCAGGTGCCACCACCCGTGGAGGTGGATGACGTCCACGCCGTCGGCCAGCTCCTCCATGGCGGCCGAAGCCCCGCGGGGAAGGAACAGCTGGTGGTCGTAGGCGAGCCGGTTGCTGACGTTGGGCAACCGCACGACCTGCAGGCCCTGCAGCGTCGCGGGGCCGGCGGGGAGCCGGTGCGTGCGGTCCAGGGCGTCGGTGGTGAGGACCCGGACTTCGTGGCCTCGGGCGGCCAGCGCGCGGCTCAATCCCCAGGCCAGACGGGGGATCCCCCCGTACGCCCACGCGGGTTGAAAGTAGGGCACGACCTGGAGCACGCGGAGCACGGCGCGGAGGGTATCCGCAGGGGGGCCGCAGCGTCGACCACGCCGGCGCAGGGGACGTTTGACAGTCGCCAATTCGCCGTCAACAGTGACGTCGAGGCCCCATCGGGCAAGACCGGACGCCATGGCCCCCCCTTCCCGCCCCGCTCGCAACGACTCTTCGCGCGCCGCGCACCTCCGCCTCGTGGACGAAGCCGCCGGGTGCACGTTGGTCCTGATTCCCTGCCTGGACGAGGGCCCCCGCATCGCCGGCATCGTCGCCGAGCTGCAGGCCCTGGTTCCCGAGGCCGACGTCCTCGTCGTCGACGACGGCAGCACCGACGACACCGCCGACCGGGCCACCGAGGCAGGCGCCGCCGTCATCCGCCTCCCCTTCAACCTGGGGTACGGCGCGGCGCTGCAGACCGGCTACAAGTACGCGCTGGAGCAAGGCTACGAGCGGCTGGTGCAGATGGACGGCGACGGCCAGCACCCCCCCGCTGAAGTGGCGCGGCTCCTCGCCCAACTCGACGAGTCGGGCTCGGACCTCGTCGTGGGGTCGCGGTTCCTGGGCGAGGCCGCCTACCGCATCCCGCGCGCGCGCCTCCTCGGCATCCGCCTCTTCGGCTCGCTGACGTCCTGGCTCATGGGCCGGCCGGTGACCGACCCGACCTCGGGCCTGCAGGCCATGAACCGCCGGGTCCTGGCCTTCTACCAGCAGGACTTCTACCCCTACGACTACCCCGACGCCGACATGCTGCTGCGCGTCCACTACGCGGGCCTTCGCTTCGTGGAGACGCCGGTCACGATGCTCGGCGGCCCGCCGGGCAAGTCCATGCACCGGGGCATGCGCCCGCTGTACTACGTCTACAAGCTGCTGCTGAGCCTGGGGCTGACCTGGCTCGCCGGCCCCCAGACGTCCGAGGCGGACCCGCAGCCGTGAGCTGGCTGCCGCTGCTCGCGAGCCTCGCGGTGGCCGCCGTCGTCTTCGACCTGGTCCGACGCCGCCGGCTCCGCGAGGAGTTCACGTGGTTGTGGATGCTCGGGACGGTGGGCGCGCTGGTCCTCTGCCTCGTGCCGCCCGCCCGGGCCGGCCTGGGGCGGCTCCTGGGCACCTCGGCGGAGTCCGCGGCCCTGGCCGTCGCGCTCCTCTTCGTCGTCGCGGTCTGCCTCGACGTGTCCACGAAGGTGTCGACCCTGGCGAACCAGCAGAAGAACCTGGCCCAGGGCCTGGGCCGGCTGGAGAAGCGGTTGGGCGACCTGGAGCAGCGCGGGTCTGATGAGCGCTGAACGCCGGGTCCTGATCGGCGTCGCATTGGCCCTGGTCGCCGCGCTCTACCTGCCGCTGCTGGCGGCGCCGTTCGAGTACGACGACTACCCGGAGATCCTGCTCAATCGGGTGCTGCGGAGCCCCGGCAGCGTGGCCGAGATGGTCCGCTACAACCCGTTCCGGGCCCTGCTGCTCTACACCTTCGCCTGGGACTTCTGGGCGTGGGGCGCGCACCCCCAGGGGTACCGGCTGCTCAACATCGCGATCCACGCGGCGAACACGGTCCTCCTCAGCTCCCTCTTGGCGGCCGTGGCCGGCCGCATCTCGGGGGATCGACGGGTCTTCGTGGCGACGGGCACCCTGCTCTTCGCCGTGCACCCGCTCGCCATCGAGTCGGTGACCTACATCTCGGGCCGGAGCTCGAGCCTCGCGACGCTGTTCGTCCTGGTCTCGCTCCGAGCCTGGGTGGCCCGGGCCGACGCGCTGCAGGATCCCGCGACGGCGGCGGTCGTGGCGGCGCAGACGCGGCAGGCCAACCTCCTGCTGGCGGCGGTGGCGGCGGGGCTTCTGGGCATCGGCGTTCCGTTGGCCGCGGCGGTTGCGTCGGGCGCCCTGGGCCCCGGTCGAGCGGCCGCGATCACGTTGGGGTTGTTGGGCGTGGCGGCCACGGCGGCGGCAGCGGCCTTCGGGGAGCGGTGGCGGAACCTGGGCCCCGACGAAGTCCCCCCGGAGGTTCGCGAGCGGGTCCGGCGATCGCGGCGCCTGTACCTGGTCGCCGGCGCCGGCTTCCTGCTGGGCGTCGTGACCAAGGAGATCGCCGCGGTGCTGCCCGCGCTGCTGCTCCTGCTGGAAGGCACTTTGCTGGGCGGATCCTGGCGCGATGGCCTGGCGTCGCTGCGGGGCCGGCTGTTCCCCTTCTTCGCGGTGCCGCTGGTGCTCATCGCGTTCCGGCTGGCGTTGTACGGCTACCTGGCCTCGCCGACGGAGATCCGGCCGGTCGCGGACAACGTGGCGACGCAGATCCACGCGGTCACCGGCTACCTGCGCATGCTCGCGCTGCCCTACCCCCAGAGCATCTACCACGACCTCGCGACGGTCCCCTGGCCCGGCACGGCGGGGACCTGGGCGCGGGCGGCCGGCCTCGCGGCGGCGGTGGCCGCGCTGGTCCGCGGACGGCAGCACCGCCCGGCGCTCGCGTTCGGCGGGCTCCTGATCGCCGTCGCCCTGCTGCCCACCTCGTCGGTGTTCCCGCTCAAGGAGTCGTTCGTGGAGCACCGCACCTACCTGCCGTCGGTGGGCTGGTGCGTCGCCGTGGCCGGCGTGTTGAGTTCCCTGGGGCGCCCGCGGGTCGTCGCCGCCCTCGGCACGGCCGCCCTCATCGGCTACGCCAGCCTCCACGTGGGCTACCACCGGCTGTGGCGAAGCGAAGAGACCCTCTGGTCGCACGCGGTCGTCGTGAACCCGGAGTCCGCGGACGCGTGGCGCTACCTGGGCGACCTGTTCCTGCGACACGAGCGCCTTGAAGACGCCACGAAGGCGCTGGCTCGCGCCGTGGACAACCGCCCCCACGATCCCGTGCTGCTCAACAAACTCGGCCTGGTCACGGCCCAGCGCGGCGACCTCGTGGCGGCCGATGGGGTGTTGGCTCGGGCCATCGCCGTCGACCCCTGCAACAACCCCGCGCTCAACAACCTCGCCTTGATCGCACGCCAGCAGCGCGACTTGCCCCGCGCCGTGGAACTGTACGACCGGAGCCTCGGGTGCGATCCTGGGGACATCACCGCTCACAAGGGCTTGGGCGACGTCTACTTCAAAGACCTGCGAGACCGCCGGCGGGCGGCCGAGCACTACCAGCGCGCCCTGGAGCGAATGGACCCCTACTCCCCCGAAGCGGCCGACCTCAAGAAGCGCGTGCTGGAGCTCACGTGGTGAGCCGGCGGCCGGACATCGTCCTGGTGCGCGGCCCCGAGCCGAAGGGCCCCCTGTCGGGGATGCCGTTGCCCCCGTTGGGGCTGCTCTACGTCGCCGCCGCGTTGCGGAAGGCGGGCCGCCGCGTGGCCGTGGTCGACGCGCCGGGCGAGGGCCTGGACGAGGCCGGATTCGTGAACCGGGTGCGGACCATCGGCGCCCCGGTTATCGGCCTGTCCGGCATGACGCCCATGCGGGGACGCATCGCCCAGGAGGCGGCTCGGCTGAAGCCGTTGTGCGAGCGGATGGTGCTCGGCGGAGTTCACGCCACCCGCTTCCGGGAGGCCGCGCTGGCCGAGTTCCCGGAGGTCGACGCACTGGTCATCGGCGAGGGCGAGGAGGTCGCCCCCGCGCTCCTGCAGTGGTGGGACTCCGGTGAGGCCGGCGATCCGCCCCCCGGCGTGCTCGCGCGCGGTCGCGCCTTCGTCGAAGCGAGCCCGCCGGCGGACCTGGACGCCCTGGCGTGGCCGGCGCGGGATCTCGTCGACAACCACCGCTACCGGTACCTCTTCCAGACCCGCCCCGGCTTCACCACCTTCATCAGCAGCCGGGGCTGCCCGTTTCGCTGCACGTTCTGCGACAAGACTGTGTCCGGCTCGGGCTGGCGGGCCCGGTCGGCGGGCGATGTGGTCGACGAGCTGCAGCACCTCGAGTCCGTGGGCGTCCGGTCGCTGTGCATCTTCGACGACAACTTCACCCTGCGCCGCAAGCGCACTGTGGCCATCTGCGAGGAGATCCTCCGCCGGGGCCTGGACCTGCACTGGAAGTGCGAGGCGCGCGTCGACGGCCTCACGGCGGACGTCGCGAAGCTCATGGCCCGCGCGGGGTGCCGCACGGTCGCCTTCGGCGTCGAGTCCGGGAACCAGGACAGCCTCGACTTCCTCAAGAAGGACCAGACGGTCGAGCAAGCCGCCCGGGCCATCGAAGCCTGCCGCGCCGCCGGCATCGAGACCGTCGCCTACGTGCTCGTCGGCATCCCCGGCGAGAGCCCGGCCGCCGCGCTGCAGACCCTGGACTTCGCGCGGCAGTCCGGCGTCGACTTCATCCAGTTCTCGACGTTGTCGCCGTTCTTCGGGACCGAGCTGCACGAGCAGGCCCAGCGCGAGGGCTGGTACCGCGAGAGCACGGTCATGAACCCGGTCGACGCCGAAGAACGGCGCGCGACGCTCGTGCCCCCGGGCTGGAGCGAGCAGGACCTCGATCGGACCCTGCGCAAGCTCTACGGGGGCTTCTACCTGCGGCCGGGTTGGCTGCTGCAGCAGACCCGGCGCGCGGCCCGGGGCGGCACGCTCACGCCCCGAGCTCGGTTGGGGCTCGAGGTCGCGCGCTGGCTCATCCGGCCGGCGCGCGTGGCCGCCTGATCAGCCGACCGTCTGCACCAGACCGGTGGGGGCGATCTCGAAGCGAGACCCCAGGAACGGCGTGACCTCGGCCTTGCGCGCCTGGACGGACCAGCCGCGGGCCATCAGCGCCTCCAGGATCCCCTCGCGCACCCGCCCGGCGTCCTCCTCGTCGGAGACCAGCCGGTCGAGCATGGGCTCGATGGCTCGATCGTCGCCGGCCTCGACCAGCAGCTGGATCGCCTCGAACCGAACGTCGGGATCGAAGTCGGCCAGCGAGACACAGCCGGCGGGGGTGATGCGCTCGTCCTCGTAGTCCGACAGCAGGCGAAGCAGCGCCACCTTCTTTTCGGGCTTGAACGACGCGATGCGGGCCTGCTCCCGCGCGAGCACGCGCAGCAGCTCTTCGACGACGTCTTCGGGCGACGCGATCGCCTTGAGGACCTGCAGCGGCCAGGTGATGTTCACCGAGCGGTCGTTGTGCGCCCGGAGGTGCGGCAGCACCTTCGCCCCCTTCTCGATCAGGACGTCGCGCAGCAACTCCTTCTCGGCCACGTCCTCGCGTTGCTTGTCGGCGGTGAGGTCCCAGCGGCGGAACAGGGCGCTGATCGCGCGGTCCGAGTCCTCGTAGGCCAGAGCCTCGATGGCGCCCAGGCGCTCTTCGTGCTGCATGTTCTTGCTGACGAGGCGGCCCACCAGCTTGTCGAAGGCCTGCTGCTGCCGCACGTCCTTGTTGAACAGTCCCGCGACGAAGTTCTTGATCACCATGCCGGCCTCCCGCCGCCCGGCAAATTTCCGGACGGAGCGCCGGTATTCTTGTCAGCGATCGCAGAAAGGCAAGGGCCCGAATCGCTCGATCGGGCAGGCGCGGGTCCGAGGGCGGCCCGGCGCCCCCGGTTCAGGCCCGTCCCTGCTGCATTCAGGCACCGCGAAGCCTGGAAGTCCCGCGCGAAACAGCCGGTCCGCGTGATATACCCGCGGGCGTAGATTCGACGGGTTTTGGTGGAGCAAACGTAACGGAATGCCCCACAAGAGCTCTGGAGACCACGCATGACTTCTGCCGCTTCCGCACGAGCCTCCGGGCCTCTGCCGACCCTCGCCCTCGCCGCGCTGTGCCTCTTCGGGCTCACGCACTGCGAGACGGACGAACCGATCGAGACGCCCGACCCGCCGGTCCTGACCGCGCAGGTGGCCATCGAAGGCGGCGTGCAGGAGCTGCAGCTCGGCGACAGCGTGGTGTTCGTGGGGACGGCCCTGCTCGACGGGGAAGCCCCCGAAGAAGCGGTCAGCTGGTTCTGGCGCCTGGACAGCAAGCCGCTCGACTCGGTGCTCGTCGACCAGGACCTCGAAGGCGTCGGCGACTCCCTCTCCTCGGTCGCCCTGCTGCCCGACGTCCAGGGGCTCTACGGCGTGACCCTGCAGGTCGGTGATGGCGTCCGCCTCAGCGACCTCGCCCACGCGGTCATCCAGGTCGGCGGCGGCAACACCTGCCCGACCTCCGACGCCGGCGCGGACCTCGTGTCCCAGACGGGCGTCCCGACCGTGCTCGACGGCTCCAACACGACGGACCCCGACATCGTCGAGGAGACCGGCGACGACGACGACGATAGCGCCGTCGTCGACGGCCCTCAGGAGCTGACGTTCCAGTGGCACTTCAGCCTCGTGCCGGGCGACTCCGGCGTGGACGACGGCGACATCTTCTATCAGGGCACGGACCACCCGACGTTCATCCCCGATGTGGCCGGCACGTACATCTTGCAGCTGCGCGCGAGCGATGGGCTCTGCACGAGCCTGCCCGACTACGTCACCGTGCAGGTCACCAACGGCAACCTGCCGCCCGTGGCCGAAGCCGGCGACTCGAAGCTCCTGACCCCCTGCTCCCCGACCGAGGTGCAGCTCGACGGCACCAGCTCCTTCGACCCCGAAGGACAGGCCATCGACTACGCCTGGTCCATCACCTCGGTGCCCAACGGCTCCCAGGTGATCGACGCCCTGGTCGAGGGGCGCTTCACCGCGACGCCGTCCTTCAACTGGGACGTGCCGGGGCTGTACACGGTCGAGCTGCGGGTCCATGACGGACAGCAGGGCTCCGAGCCGAGCTACGTCGCCGTCCAGGCCGTGCCGAGCCTCCCCAACGAAGAGCCGGTGGCGTTTGCGGGCGAAGACATCGTCGTCGAAGCGTCGGCCTCGTGCATCGCGGACCCGTACACGGGCGGCAGCTGCAACCCCTGTGGCTCGCGCAGCATCGTCGTGGACGGCAGCGGCGCCTTCGACCCCGACGGCGACCAGCTCAACTACCAGTGGGACCTGCAGTCCGGCGACGCGACCCTGCTGGGCGAGAACAGCGACCAGCTCGAAGTGACGCTGCCCGAAGTGCCGGTGAGCTTCGGCGGCACCACGACCGTTTCGGTGGAGGTGGCCCTGACCGTCTTCGACTGCCGAAGCGCCGCCGACGACACGGTGACGATCACCTTCATCTGCGAAGGCTGAGGAACGACCATGGCTGATACCAACCCCAAGGCCTTCTCCCGCAGTCTCACCCTCGGCGCCGCCGTGCTGCTCGCGATGCCCTTCGCAAGCCAGTGCAGCACGACGCCGGTGGGCACGACGAGCCTGGGCGGCCAGAACAACACCGCCCCGGTGTCCCGCATCCGCCCCGTGGAGGTCGCGTCCATCGGCTCGCCGCTGACGCTGATCGGCATCGACTCCTACGACCCCGACGGCGACGAGCTCAAGTACCACTGGAGCCTCGCCGAGACCCCCGAAGGCAGCGAGTTGTCCGACGCGCCGTTCTCGGCCAGCGGCGATCGCAACGCTGGCGTGACGACCTTCTCCCCGGACGTCGCGGGGCTCTACACGGTCGCGCTTCAGGTCGAAGACACCCCCGCGGGCGCGCTGTCCGAGTCGGACTTCGTGACCTTCGTGGCGGCGTCCAGCGTGGACCTGCCCATCGCCGAGGCGGGCGTGAACCAGACCGGGCTGGAGGGGAGCGAGGTCTGCCTCGACGGCGGCGGCAGCTTCGACCCCAATGGCCACGAGTTGACCTACGAGTGGTCGCTCGTCTCCGTGCCCGGCGCGTCGACGCTGACCAGCGCGGACATCGCCCAGACCGACGCCTCGGCCTGCCTCACGCCCGACGCGCCCGGCTCCTACGCCCTGGCGCTGGTGGTGGACAACGGGATTGTCGAGAGCGAGCCCGACTTCGCCTTCCTGGCCGCCGGCTCGACCAACCAGGGCCCCGAGGCGCTGGCGTCGATCATCAACGAGCACTCCTGCGACTTCATCCAGGTCAGCGGCCTCGGCTCCACGGACCCTGAAGACGACACGCTCTACTACGACTGGCAGGTGCTTCAGGTGCCCAACGGCAGCGGCGTCGCCTTGGGCGCGTCCGCGTGGGACGACAACACCCTGGCGGAACCGACCTTCTACGCCGACGTCGAAGGCGAGTACACGGTGCAGCTGGTCGTCAACGACGGCGAGGACTACTCGACGCCCGTGTTCGTCGACCTGCACGCCACGATCACGACGGTCAACGAGCCGCCGGTCGTGCGGACCACCGAGGACTCCTACTACTCCTCGGCCTCCCCCACGTGCTCCGTCGACAGCTACGGCAACTGCCAGAACTGCCCGAGCTGCGCGCCGGTCATCGTCGACATGAACGCCTGGGCGACGACCGACCCCGACGACGACCAGATCAGCGTTCGCTGGGAGATCGTCGACGGCCCCGCCAACAGCGGTCTTCTGCTCGAAGAGGGCTTCGAGAACCAGCTGACGCTGCCGGGTCCGCCGGGCAGCTGCACGCCGTCGACGGTCAACACGTACCAGGTGCAGGTCCGCGTCACGGCGCAGGACTGCCTCGGTGCGGAGTCCAGCGACCTCATCACCGTGGTGTACGACTGCGGCGGCTGAGCCAGCTTCTTCCTTTCCTTCGACCGGGCGTCCGCTTCTGCTGGCGCCCGGTTGTCGTGTGGGGGCTGTTGCTCGGATGCGCGGCCCCGAACCCGCTGCCGCCCCGCCCCACGCGGCTGGGCATTCAGGCTCAGGGCCCTCCCCGGCCGCTGTCGGAGCGAGAGCGCCCCGCGCGGGGGTTCCTGACTCGCCCCCTGGCCACCTGGGATGGCGACGCGTGGCTGCTGGAAGTCTGGCCTGATGGCTCCCTGGACGGCCGAAGCATCGAGTGGCGGTGCGCGGGCGGCCGGCTGTCCCCCATTCCCACGGACCCGACCCGCGTGCGCTGGAGCGGCGGGGGCAGCGTGACCGCGGTGCTGCGGCTCGGGGAGCGGGAGCTGGCGCAGGAGACGCTGGCGCTGTCGGCCGGCCCGGGGCTGCGGATTGCGGGCGTCGCCGGCGGCGTCGTGGCCGCGGGGCCGGGGGTCGATGGGTTGTTGCTGGGTGGGGCGCCCGGGTCCCCCATGGGCGATCAGCAGATGCGCTGGGGGCTCGCCGACGGCCAGACCGTCTGGGGGGAGGACGAAGCCGGGCGCTGGGTCGGCGCCACCGCCGGGTTGCTGCCGCCCGATCGGCGCGGCACGGCCGTGCCGCTGGAGGCCGATGGGTGCGCCGACAGCCGGTGGCCACGGCGAGTCGGACTGGACCACGTGGGCTGCGCGAGCTTCGACCCGGCCGGGCGAGGGCGGCTGGATCGCCTGGCGCGCGGAGGCGAGACCTCGCCGCTGCCCTCGCCCCCCCAGCTGCGGCGCGCGACGCGCACGGTGCCCATCGAAGCCCGATCGGCTACCGCCGGCGATGGGCTCGTGGCGTTGGGGGACCGGTTCGTGGACTGGCGGCCCGAGGGTTCGTCCGCCCGGGTGCTGTCGGGGGCCGAGGCTCTGGGGCGGCCGGCCCTGGCCGGCGATGGCTTCGCCCTGGCGCGAGCGGACCGGGTGGAGTGGGGCGAGCGGGGCGCGAATCAGCGCCAGCAGCGGGCGGCGACTCCGCTGAACGCTCCGGGGGCCCTGGCGCGCACGCCGGACTGGGTGGCGGTCCGCGAGCCCGAGGGAGTCCGCCTGGTGGGGACCGCGCGGGCCCGCTCGGCGCGGATCGCCGGCCCCGTCGACTTCCTCGCAGCCCGAGGGGCCTGGCTGTTCCTGGCGTCGGACGCCGCGCGGGTGTTGCCCCTGCTCGGCGGGGTGGCCCACGCGGCAAACTGGGACGCCGGCTTCGGGCCCGACGTGGAGTGGTTCGACGACTGGTTGCTGTTGCCCCGGCGGGAACAGCGGCTGGAGCTGTGGGGGATGCACCTGCCGACGGGACTCTTGTCGCCGGTGGCGGGCCGGGCCGCGTGGGTGGAGGCCCGCGGAGCCGCAGCGGGGCGGTTGACCGTCCGGGCTGGCGCCTGGGGAACGGCGGGCAGCCTCGACGAGCGGCGCTCGGCGGTGCGGGTCTTCGAGGACGCCGGCTCGGTCCCCGGAGGCCACGGCGGCGCCCACGACAGCGCCGCGGGAGACGCAGTCGTCGCCTTCGTTGTCGGGCCGGGTCGCGTGGCCCTGGACCACGCGGGCTGGGGCGACGGTGTGGTCGAGCTGTGGGTGGACGACCGCCGCCTGGGCGAAGCGCCCATGGGCGCCGAGGCCAGCCCGCCCGCCTGGAACCGCGTCGGGCTGCTGCCGGCGGGAAGCGGCCTGCGCCGGGTCGAGCTCCGATTCCGGGGCGCGACGGCGGGGCGGCGGGACGCGGTCCGGGTGGAGGAGTCATGAGCCGCTTCACGAGCCTGCTGACGGCGGCGCTGGCGGTCGCCTGCCTCGGGGGCGCAGCCTGGGGCGCGCGGCCCCTTGCGCTGGCGGCCGGTTGGGGGGAACACACCGGGCTCCCGCTCCTGGCGGCCGCGGCGACCCTCGCGGGCTGCCTCGGCGTGGGCCACTGGATCCGGCGGCGCGTCTCCCCCGACCTGTTCGGCGGGGACGGGCTCAGCCAAGCCCTGCTGGCCCTGGGCCTGGGGGTCGCGGTCGTCCAGCTGCTCGTCCTCGTGCTCGGTGTCGGAGGACTCGCCGGCGAGCTCCGGCTGAGGGTTCTCTTCGTCCTGCTGGTCGGGGTCGGGTTGCACGCGCTGCGCCGGCCGGGCCTCGGCGGCCCCACCTCCCCTGGCCTGGCCGCGGGCCTGACGCTCGCCGGCGCCCTGCTGCTGCCGTCTCTGCTGTCCGTCGGCGCTCCGCCTCTGGGCGCCGACGAAGGCCAGTACCACCGACGATTCGTCGAGGCCCTCCTTCGCACGGGGTCGTTCGCCGGCGACCCACTCGACCCGACCTCGGGGTTGGTGCAGGGCCTGCACGGCCTCGCCGCCATCCCCGCCTCCTGGGTGGGCGTCGCGGCGATGCGGCCCCTCGCCTGGCTCCTGGCCCTGGCCGGCCTCGCGACCGGCGAGCGGGTCCTCCGCCGGGCCGTGGGCCGGGGAGCCGCCATCTACCCCCTGATCGCGGTGGGCGCCGCGTCGTTGGTGGCGGCCCTTCCGGTCTTCAACACCGACGCGACCGGAGCCCTGTTCGTCGGGCTGGTCGCTCTCGTCGCCCTGGACGCGGCTCAAGCCCCGTCCACCCCCGGCGGCCGGTTCGGCTTGCTCGGTGTGTTGGGCGGGGGCGCCCTGCTGATCAAGTTCTCGGCGCCGCTGTTCCTCGCCCCGTTCTGGCTGATGCTCGGCCTGCGCTTGCTGGCCGACTCGCCCGGCCGCGCGCGGGGTGCGGCCCTGGCGCGGCTGGTGGGGTCGGCGGCCGTGCCCCTGCTCTTCGTGCTGCCGTGGCTGCTCCGCAACCAGGCGCTCTTCGGACACCCGCTGCATCCCCTGGCCGGGTTGGCCGCCCCCCCCGGGCTCGAGGCCGCGTTCCCCTTCAACTTCGGTGACCACTACGGCCCGGGCCGGGGGACGGCGGCGTTGCTGCGGACGCCATGGGACCTGTTCGCCCTGGGGCGCGAGTTCGACCGCCGCCTCTTCCTGGGGCGACTGAACCCCTGGCCGCTCGTCGCAATCCCCGGCCTGTTGCTCCTGCTCCGCGAGCGCGCCGGCCGGCGGCTGCTGCTGCCGGTGGCGCTGGGCGGGCTGTTCTGGTCTCTCGCTCTGCGTCGGGTCGTGTACCTGCTGCCCCTGTGGCCGCTCATCGCGGCCGCGGCCGCCGGCGGGCTGGCCACCGCGGTGCGGGCGGGCCGAGGAGCCCAACTGGGGGCGCTGCTCGTCGCCGCCGTCGCCATCGCCGAGGTCGCCGCGCCACTGGAGCGGCAGATCGACGACGCCGCGGTGGCCGCGGGGCAGGCGACCTGGGACGAGGTGGCCGAGAGCCGCTCCGTGGAGGCCGCGCCGCTCGCGTGGCTGCGGGCGAACGCCGCCCCCGACGACGCGATCGCATTTGCCTGGGCGTGGTCGTCGTGGGAGCTGCCCCAGCGGACCCTCTACCTGGGCGCCGAGGAGTTCACCCCGTTCCGGATCGCCGTGCGGACCGCGGGGGACGCCCATGGCCTCGCCGAACACTTCCGCGCCGAAGGAGTTCGCTGGGTGGTCCACCGCGAGCTGCCGTTCCACCGCAGCTCGTTCCCGTCGCTGTCCGATGCCGAGTTCGCGGAGGGCTTCGCGAAACCCCGCGCGATCGTGGACGAATTCGTCCGCCTCCACGGCCGGCTGAGGTTCGAACACGGCCCGATCCAGGTCTTCGAACTCGCCGCGAAGAAACCATGACGGGGGGGTGTTGACTCCGAATTTCGGATTCGTATACTCCCGGCTCGCTGCGACGCGAGAGTGGCGGAATTGGTAGACGCGCTAGCCTCAGGCGCTAGTGCCCTTACGGGTGTGGGAGTTCGAGTCTCCCCTCTCGCACCAAAGCTCTCTGGCACCGCCTGAGCCGGAGACCCCCGAAGGCCCGCTCGATTCGTCGAGCGGGCCTTCGTCGTTCTGGCCTTCGGACGCCGCGAGTCGGTTTCTGTACACATTTCCACCCAGAAGCAATACCAAGGCTTCACCCAAAGCGTGATGACACCTGCCTCCTACGGGAGCACAGCCGGCGAAACAAAACCTGGACACGACGGAACAAGAGCTGTACAACCTGATCATCTCGCCGGCGCACTTCCGCGCTGCCTCGGAGGTTTCATGGCTCGCTACCCCATCTACGACAACGGACTCGACGACTACCTGAACCGCATGGGCCGCCACCCCCTGCTCACCCGCGAGGACGAACAACTGCTGGGCAAGGCGATCCTCGAAGGCACGCCGGCGGAGCGGTCGCGTGCGCTGGACGAGTTGGTGCGATGCAACCTCCGGCTCGTGGTGAGCATCGCCCGACAGCAGGCCTGGCGCGGCGTCCCCCTGTCGGACCTCATCCAAGAGGGCAACCTCGGTCTGATGCGGGCAGCCGAGAAGTTCGAGTACCACCGAGGGTTCAAGTTCAGCACCTACGCGACCTGGTGGATTCGTCAGGCCGTCGCGCGGGCCATCGAAGGCCAGTGCCGGACCATCCGGGTTCCCCTCTACCAACTGGAGGTCGTAAACCGAATCCGCAGTACGTCGCGGGAGCTGGGCCGCAGCCTGGGTCGAGACCCGACACGACACGAGGTCGCCACCGCGATGGAGATGGACGTCGAGCAGGTCGACAGCTACCTCCGCATGGTCCATGACCCCATGAGCCTGGACCGGCCGGTGGGCGAGGACGGCGATCACACCCTCGCCGACCTGATCGCCGACGCCGACGGGAGCCTGCCCAGCGACGCCCTCGACGAGGCGGCACTCGGGGCGCAGGCCCAGTGCGCCCTGTCGATCCTCGACGCACGAGACCAGGAGATCCTCCGGCTGCGCTTCGGGTTCGAGGGCCGGGAGCCGCTGTCGCTCGAGAAGATCGGCCGGGTGTTCGGGTTGACCCGCGAGCGGATTCGCCAGCTCGAGCTCCGCGCCCTCGAACGCCTGCGCCAGAACACGGAGGACCACAAGCTCCGCGACTTCACCGCGGCACCCCTCAATGACCGCTCGCTCCTGCCCGCACCCCGACGTGGGCGCCCGGGGCGCGCCGCCTGACCGATCCGGCGCCGCCCGGCGCGTCCCCATGGCCCGTGGCCACGCTGCTCTAGACTGCAGCGGTGCCGCGCAATCTTCCGCTCCTGCTCCTGGCGCTGGCCGCCGCTCCTTCGGTCGCCGCCGCGTTCGGGTGGTGGAGCCCCTGGGGCGCAGAGTCTCAGCAGTTCGCCTTGCGAGCGCTGCTGGCGAGCACGCTGCTGCTGGAGGATGGCGTCTTCGGTCGCGGCGTCCTGGGCACCTGGGAGATCCCCGCGGCCCTGGCCGCGCTCGCCGCCGCCGCCCTGAGCGCATCCGCCTGGGAGGCGCGGCTCCCCACGTGGGCTCGTCTGCACGTCGTGCCCGAAGCCCTGCTGGCGCTGGTCGGGCTCGGCGCGGCCGCCGCGGGCATGGCCGTCGGCGTCGCCGTGGACCGCCCGTTCACGCTCGGCCTCGTAGCGGTCTTCGCCGCCACCTGCCTCGCTGCGCCGCCGCGCGCTCCGCTGCCGTGGGGGGACCGCGCCAACCGCGGGTGGCGGGTGGCCATCGCCGTCGGCGCGGCCGCCGCCGGCATCTACGGCGCGGCCAGCCTCCTGGAGGGCGCCACGTTCAAGAACCCGGCGTTCCGCCTGACCGAAGCCTGGGTCGGCGGGCCGGGCCGGACCCCGTGGCTGTCCGGCGGGCTCTGGCTGGCCGGCGGGGCCCTGGGCGCGCTGCCGAGGGCCCGGGCGCTGCGCTCGGCCTCCGTCTGGGTGGGCGCCGCCGTGCTGTGCGCCAGCGGTCTATCGGCCGCCGGCGCCCCCACCGCCCGGCTCGCCATCGGCTCGGGGCTGTCGGGCCTGGGCGTCGCTCTGCTCGTCGCCGCCTGGCTCCCGACCGTCCAGACCGGACTTCCCCGGAGCTGGGCGCAGCTGGACCCACGCGCCCTGGCGCGCCTCCTGGCCCCCGCCATCGCCATCGCGGGCCTCGCCGGCCTCCGGGGCTTCACGATCCTGCTCGGCACGGCGCCCGGGGCGCTGCCGCCAGGCGTCGAGCAGCTGTCCGACGTGGGCTGCGTGTTCGGCCTGCAGGTCGACTCAGCGCGAGACCGGGTTTGGTACACGGATCGCTGCAGAGTCCGCCTGGGACGCATCGACTCGGCGGGCGAGCGCACCTGGGATCTGCGCGAGGTCGGGGCCCACCAGGTTGAGGAACTCGCTCCCCCCGATGCCGACGGCAACCTGTGGACCGCCGTGGTCGCCTGGACCGAAGAGGCCCAGTTGGTCCTGCTGTCCGTCGATGGCGACGACGGCCCCGCCCGCGCCGAAGGACCCTCGGGCTCGGGGGCGGACCGGCCCTACATTCCCCTGCCCTCGTGCTGGGCCTCGGCCTGGGTTCCCACCGGCGACGGCCGGGTCCTGTTGGGCTGCGAGAACACCACGCGCAGCCCCGTGCTCGATCCCGCCGCCCGCGACGTGGTGGGCGACGTCGAGTTGGGCACCCGCCTGGAGGATGGCCGCGTGCGCGACGGTCGCCTCTTCGGCGTCGCGTTGTGGGATGACCCGCGGGTCCGCGCCTGGAGCTGGCCCGGGGGCGAGGTGCTGGCCGAGCGGCGCATCGGCCCCTTCAACTGGGGTGTTGAGCGAAGCGCCAGCCCCGATGCCCTCTGGGTGAGTCGGTTCGTCGAGGGGGCGCTCCTGCAGCTCGACCCGGCGACGCTCGAGGTCCAGGGCCAGACGCGGCTGAGCTTCGGCCTTCGGGCCCTCCTGCACGAGCCCGTGGCCGGCGAGCTCTGGGCGGCGGCGGCCTACAGCGGGCGGCTGTGGCGGGTCGACCCCACCGATCCATCCCGACGGCAGGCCCTGGCGCTTTGCGGCCAGGCCCGGGCGCTCGCCAGCGACGAGGCGGGCCGCATCTACGTCGCCACGGACTGCGGGATCTTCCGCATCGACCCGGCTTCGCTGCCGCCGCTCTGAGCAGTCAGTACAGGGGCAGGGCGAGGATGAACTCGTCCGTGGCAGCATCGGCGGGATCGGCGGCGTAGTCCCGTCGCCAGGCATCGCGGATGCCTCGCCGCAGGTGGGCCTCGTGGTCGTGGCCGACCACGGCAAGCTGCCCGCAGTAGGGCTCGGCCCGACCGAAGCCGTACCAGAGCTCCGCGGACGCATCGGGATCCGACGCCTGGAGCCACCGGCGAACGGTCTCCTGGCAGCCGGCGAAGGCGTACCCCATGGCGCGTCCCTCCAGGACCCGGGCCCGGGGCACGCCCAGGACATCGGGCAGCGGTCCGGGCTCTCCACCGGCACGCAGCAGCAGGCCCACCCCAAATCCGCGCCAATATTCGTCGGCCGCGTCCCCGCTCAGCCCGTGCCGGGCGGCGGCCCCCGCCCAGCCGTCCGCCGCCTCGGCGCGCCATCCGTCCGAGGTGCCGGCAAACAGCGCCCACCGCCCCCGCCGAGTCGGCGCGATGGCCGCGGGCACCAGGTCCCCCTGCAGGTGCTGCCGCATCACCCAGGGCTCGAACCCCTTCAAGCGGGCCCACGGGGCGGGCACCACCGACGGCTGCACCGCCAGCGCCAGCCCCAGGACGTGCGCGGCGAGCAGGGGCCCCGCGACGGCGCGCGGCCGCCCCAGAACCCCCGCCGTCCAGGTCCCGAGCAGCGCCGCCCCGGGCGCCACCGGCAGCAGGTAGCGCAGCCCGTCGAAGAAGCCCGTCTCGAGCTTGAAACCGGTCGCCGCCAGCGCCACCAGGTACATCGCGAACGAACCCGTGACCCCAAAGCCCACGACCCGGGGCACATCGCGGCTGACCGGCCGCCCGCGCCGGACGGTCCAGGCCCACAGGACGAAGCCGGCCAGCAGCACGCTGTAGATCCAACCCAGGGGCAGGTAGGTGAAGCGTCCGTCGACCACCCGCCCGAAGCCCGGGCCCCAGATGCCCGCGGTCGCCAGGTTCTGCAGCAGGTGCGGCAGCCCGCCGCCGCGAAACACGCCCCCTTCCTCGAGGCCGGTGAGCGCGACGACCACCCCGGACCCCGCCCGCGCCGTGTCGCGGAAGAGCCAGGCCAGCAGGAGTCCCGGCCCGGTGCCCAGGGCCCACAGCGCGCCCGCCGCCCGCCCGCCCAGACGCCACGCAACCCACGCCACCGCGGGCAGCAGCGGCGCCAGGGAGAAGCTCTGGTAGAGGCCCAGCCCCGCGACCAGCCCCGACACCGCCGCGGCCACGGCCATGCGCCGCCCGCGCGCGGCCGGCAACAACAGCAGCGCCAGGGCCGCCCCGTGCAGCAGGGAGGTGCCGAGGTGCGCGTACAGCGACGTCGCACTGATGGCGGAGCGTTGAACCAAGGGCATGGGCAACGCCAGCAGCGCCGCCGGCACCCACCACGGCGCGGCCGGGGCCGCCCGCCGGGCGATCGCGTACCAGAACCAGGCCCACAAGCCCGACAGGAAGACGGTGCCGGTCTTCAGCGCCAGCGCCGTGGGACCGAGCAACAGGAAGAACGGGAGCATCAGGGGCTCCGCCGACCAGACCGTCCGGCGGCGGCGGCCCGCCCCGGTCATCAACTGCTCGCCGTGGCCCGGGTCGGTGCGCAGCGTGCCGTAGTCGTCGACGGTCCCGTCGAGCAGCGCGATGGAGACGTTGCCGTACTCCAGCTCCTCGAGGTCGTAGGCGTCGAAGCTCCCGAACACGACGACGAGTTCGACCAGAACGAAGAGGACCCAGACCCCCAGGCCTCGCCGGAACTCGCGGCTCATTCGAGCTTGCTCAGCGCTGCTCGCCGCGCCGGAACTCGTACTCGTGGCCCGCGATGGTGAAGACGTCGCCGCTCTCGAGGCGGCGGAGCTTCGTCAGCTTGCCGTCGCCGACGCGGACCGGGAGCCAGAACGAGGACTCGGGCACGACGCACCAGCCGCCGTTGTCGACCAGCGACGCCCCGACCCGGCCGGGCAGCCAGCGTCGGCCCGGCAGCCGCACGCCGCAGGCCTCGCCGAAGCCAACCCGGGTCGGCGACTGGCGCAAGGGGGTGATCTCCTCGGGGTCGGTGCCCACGCGGACCACGTGGGGGCCTTGTCGCTTGGCCAGCTCCGCCAGCATTCGTTCCAGGTCGGCCTTGTCGGCGACCATCGTCGATTCCTTGCTGGCGGTGCGCTCTCCAAGCCCGTTGGCCAGACCCGACGAGGCCGGGGGTGCATCTTCGGCCCGAGCGCGGTTGGCCTCCCGCACGTCGCGCAGCTCGTCGGCGTTGGCGACGTCTTCGAAGGCGATCTCCTCGAGGGACTCGACCCCGGAGTCCTCTGCGAGCTTCGCCTGCTGCGCGGCGACCTGGTCGGCGAGGCTCGTCGCCGTGCCGGTGCCGAGGTCGTAGCGCAGGGTGTCTTCGCCCAGGGTGATGCGATCGCCGGGCCGCAACGTGTGCACGTCGATCTTGCGGCCGTTGACGAAGGTCCCGTTCCGGCCGCCCAGGTCTTCGACGACGTGGCCGTTGGCTCGCTCGCGCACGACGCAGTGCTGGCGGCTGGCGATCGTGTTTTCGTCGAGTCGAATGTGGGCGCTGCGGCCTCGACCGACGATGACGTCGGGCAGGTCGAGCGCGTACTCGGCGATCTTGGCAGCGTTGCGTAGCAGGGTCAGTTGACGCATGGACCGGTCCTTCGGTGCCGGCCCCCACGGACCCGCTGGCTCAGTCTGCCAGGGTCCCGACGTAGAGGTGGTTCCGCACATCCTGGCCGCGGTCGTCGCCGACCGAGACCACGGCGATCCACGCCTGCATGCCGCCCTCCACCGGGTACTCGCCGACGGCCACTTCCTGGTGTCCGCGGGTCGACAGCTTCAGGTCCAACGCCGTGCCCGACGTGCGGTCGTAGCGCACCACCGGGTTGCCGGACTTGGCGTCGTTGTTGATGAAGTAGACGTAGCGGCCCGCGGCGCTCACCGCCGGCGCCGGCGGCATGCCCGGGGGCAGGTAGACCCCGTTGGCCAGCACCTTCACCGCGGCTCCGGTCACTTCCAGCAGCAGGTAGGTGCTGTCGGCCTCGGGGGCCCCGGCCGGAGCCCGCACGTACAGCAGCGTCGTGCCGTCGGCCAACGGCGTGATCCGGAGGATCTCGTAGTCCCGCAGCGCCGTGTTGGCCGCGTGGGAGCTGGCCTCGAGCGCATCGGTCGCCGCCTGGCCCAGCTTCGTCGACTTGGCGGCGATGCGGACGAAGTGGACCGCGCCGGCCGCATCCACGTTCATCGCGCTCTCCACTTCGGTGGAGGTCCGCGTCAGGCGCCGGCGGGTCTCGGTGAAGCCCTGGCCGCTCAGCCGATGCAGGTCGAACCCGGCCTCGTCCTCGATGGACGCGAACAGCACGCCGCGCCCGGGATCCGTCGCGACTTCCACCACCCGGCCCGGCAGGCCCGGCACTTCGCGCGGCACGCCGTCGAAGTAGAAGAGCTTCTGGTCGCCGCCGACGGCCCGGACGAAGAAGAAGCTGGTCTCGTCCCACCAGGCGGCACCGTGGTCCGCGCGCTCCGCGCCGGCGCCCATGGCTTCCAGCCGGGAGCTGCGGGCCCCGGGGATGATCTGGTCGGTGAACGAGCCGCCCGCCACATCCACCACGCGCAGCAACGTACTGCGGTCGCGGTCCGTCATCTCGTGCACCAGCCGGGGCTTGGCGCCCGGGGCCCACATGGGGCGCTGCACCTGCTTGCCGTCCATGGCGGGGACGTCGCTGACGAGCAGCAACTCCGTCGCGGCCGCCGGAGCTGCCAGGAGCAGGCATCCAGCGGTGACGATCAGGCAACGCAACCACGGGGCAGGACCGCGGTGGCTCGGGGATCGGTGCTCTTGGAGCGAGGTCCTCATGGCGAGCCTCCAGTCGGGGGGTCGAGTCGGTGAGCCTGGCCGGCGCTCAGCGCGACCACGACACCCTGGATTCGGTAGCGACCGGGGTAGACCCAGTAGCCGGCCTCCCCCGATTCCGAGCGCACGGAGCGGCCCTCGGCGATGTCCTCGAGCTGACGGAGCGTCTCGTCGTCCACCACGGCGCCCGCGTACCGGATGGCCGGTGGCTCGGTGCCGGCCCCGCGCGCCAGCCAGACGTAGTCGGCGTGGAAGCGCGCAACGGCCGCCTTGAAGAACGCCGAGGCCTCCGCGTCCGCCGCGTTGCCCGCCAGCAGCATCCCCCGCAGAGCCGCGGCCCAGGCCCCGTTGAGGTCGCCCAGTTCCTCGGCGATGCCCGAATCCAACAGGTGGTACTCGATGCTGCCCAGGGCCTCGGGGCACTCGGCGAGGCCCTCGACGTACAGGCGAGCCTCCACCGGCCGGCCCTTCTCGAGCCGCTTGCGGATGGTCTGCAGGTCGCCCTGGATGTCGCGGTAGCAGGTGCTCCGCGTGGCGCCCGACGTGTCCGTCTCGCCGCCCTTGGGGCAACCGAGCAGAGGCAGGACGAGCAGCATCAGCCAACTAGGCCGCATGGAGCACCCCCTCACGCAGCGAGAGACGGCGGTCGGCGTAGCGATCGGCCAGCCGGGCGTTGTGGGTCACGACGAGCATGCCCATCCCCGTTCGGTCGAGGACCTTGCGCAGCTCGCCCATGACCTCATGCTGGGACACGGGGTCGAGGCCGCTGTCGGGCTCGTCCACGAAGGCGAAGGCCGGCTCCGCCAGGAGCAGCCGCGCGATGCTCGACTTCCGCTTCTCGCCCCCGGACAGGTAGCGGGGCCGGCGGTCGAGCAACCCCGCAATGCCGAGCAGGCCGGCGACGTCGTCGATGCGAGCGGCCGCGTCGGTGCCGCGGATCCCGCGGACCTCCCGCAGGGTCTCGGCCAGCGCCGAGCGCACGGTGGAGAACGGCGGCAGGATCGCGGTGCCCTGCTGCAGCAGGCCCTGGAATCGGGCCCGCAGGGGGTGCAGTTGGCGGGCAGGGAGGCTTGTCACCTCCTGGTCGCCCCAGAACACACGCCCGGGCTCGTCGACGGGTCGCAGCCGGAGCATGAGGCTGCCCAGCACGCTCTTGCCGGTGCCACTCGGGCCCGCGATCGTGACCATCTCCCCGGCGTGGACCTCCAGGTCGGCCCCCCGCAGCACGTGCGTCTCCGCCCCGCCTTCGGCCGCCGGCCGGGTCCAGTGAAGCGACTCCCCGCGGACCACGGCGCTCATGCCGCCTCCCCGATGTGCGCCTGGACGAATGGCACGAAGGGGCCGGTCGCCGACTCCAGCGAGTCGGCCCGAGCCACCGCCGCCCCGTCGTCGACCAGGATCACCTCGCCCCCCAGATCGCGGCAGAGGTCGATGTCGTGGGTGATCAGCAGGACCCCCGCCCCCGACGCCAGGATCCGGGTATCCAGAAGCTGCCGAAAGGCGTCGCGGGACTTCGGGTCCAGCCCTGTCGTCGGCTCATCGACCACGAGGATCTCCGCGCCGCGGGCCATGGCCAACGCGATGAGGACCCGTCGAATCATCCCCTCGGACAGCTCCGTCGCGACGGCCTGCAGGTTCTCTTCGCGGGACGAGAGGCCCAGGGCTTCCATGCCGTCCCGGGCCTGCTGGAAGCGGGCCTCATCGTCGCCCAGCAGGAGCCGGAAGTGCTCCCGAACGGTCCAGCCGGGCACCAGGTTCTCGCGGCCTCCCTGGGGTACGAAGCTCACCCGGTTTCCCCGCAGGGCCTGCAGCGGCTCCACCTGCCCGCCGGCCGGCCAGCGCGCCAGGTCGAGCTCGGTGATGGCCCCCCCGACGGTCAGGATCACGCGGCCGGTCGTGCGAACGGGCGCCGACGGCAGCCGCCCCAGGGCGAGCCGAGCCAGGAGCGACTTGCCGGCCCCCGAGCGGCCCAGCAGCGTCGTGCGGCGGCCGGGCTCGACGATCAGGTCGAGTCCATCGGTGTGCGATGTCCTCCCCGGAAGTCGGATCGCCGGCGAGTGCAGCTGGATGCGGAGGGAGTCGCTCACGACACCCCCTCGGGCGGGGCCGGCGGGCGGGCAAGCCGAAGCAGCCCGCCGAGGAGGGCCAGGGACGCGAACAGCAGGAGCGCGGCCTGAAACGCCAGCACGGCCTCGTCGCACGTGCCCACGGGCCCGCAGCCGAACCCGCGGGCCCGAGGCACGAGGTGGGGCGCGAGGCGCTTGAACTCGCCGCCCCAGCTGACCGCGAGGCCGGCGCTGATGGACGAGGTGCCGAAGATGTAGGCCAGCGCGATCTGGGTGAACGCGACCTGGGCGAACAGCGCCGCGGCGTGGCGCAGGACGGGCTCGGCCAGGTAGCCCCCAAGCAGGTGCCGGGTCAGGATTCGACGCACCGAGAGCCCGTGCGCCACAACGCCCGCGAGGACCTCCTGCTCCCGCAGCGACCGCAGGTGTCCGGTGATCTCGCTCAGGGCGACGGGCAGGTACAGCCCGGCCACGATGGCGGCCGCCAGCATGGGGCTGGGCTCCTCGAGCAGCAGCATCCCCACCATCACGAGCAACAGCCGCGGAGGCGACGCCGCCGCCAGGCCGGCCCCCGACGAGCTGTCTTCGCCGCGGTCGGCGAGCACCGGCTGCAGCAGGAACAACCACACCCGCAGGGCCATCGCCGCCACCAGCGCGGCGACCACGACCACGCCCGGCCGGGCGAAACCGAGGGCGCCCGCGGCGAGCACCCTGAGGTAGTCGCGGCCGGTGCCATCGACGCCCAGCCAGTGCTCCATCGACGGCCACGCCACGTCCCCGTGGATGGGCCGCGGGGAGGGCTCCATCCAGCCGAGCACCAGCAGGCCAAACAGGCCGATGGGCGCCAGCAGCGCGGGGCGCGGCAGGTTCACGGGCGGGACCCCAGCACGCGCTCGAGCGGCAGCCACTCGACGGCCAGAAGCGCGAGCGAGAACACGAGCAGCACCGCCGACAGCAGCAGCGGGTCGAGCCCCCGCCGGTCGACCACGATGTCCTTGAGTGTCTCGCCGAGGCCGTTGACCCCGAAGACTCCCTCGACCACCAGCAAGCCCCCGACCAGCGCCAACACGCCGCCGCGGATCTGCGCCGCGCGCACCCGCCGGGACACATCGCGGTTGGCCGGCCCCGGGTCCGCGCCCCACAGGTTCAAGGCTTCGGAGTAGGGCTGGGCCCGCTCCACGTTGAGGGTGTGCCGGAGCCCGCCCACGAGCACCGCGGCGACTCCGTCGGCCAGCGCCAAGGCCACGCCCGCCCACAGGATCCCCGCCCGGTCGTAGTCCAGCACCGAGCCGGCCGGCGCCAGCCGGATCACCAGGGCAAAGACGACGAGGCCGCCGAGGGGCAGCGGCAGTCCACCCGGCGGCGCCAAGGGGCCCAAGGATCGAAGGGTGCCCAGAGGCCGACGCAGCCAGTCCAGCCGCGCGAGCTGGCTCGTCAGCCGCCGGCCGCCGGCCGACGCCAGCACCGCCAGCCCCAACAGGAGCGTCGCCACGGCGAGGATCGCCAGCGACCGCCCCCCGCGCTTGATCAGCAGCGAGCCCAAGGAGCGCGACGCGTCTTCCCGACTCCGGCCCGACCGGCCGGTGAACAGCCCCACCGTGGCCCGCGCGTAGAACCCGGCCGCCGCAACGATCGACGCCTGCTCGCCTGGCCCGCACTCGGACAGCTCCGGCCGGTAGCCCACGCCCGGCTCCCAGGCGTACGCCGTCAGGCACAGCCCGCGCTCGGCCGACGCGACCGCGCAGAACAGCAACCCCGGGAGCACCAGGGCGAGCAGCAGGCTGCGCAGCGGACGCAATGTTGGGCCTCCCCAGCCCCACCTACTTGGCGTCGCCCTTCCAGACGATGCCGTCGGCGGACGTGTAGTAGTAGAAGGGCGCGGGCCGGAACCCGGCGAGCCGGTCGCGGCGGTAGATGCTCTGCACCTGCAGCGTCCACAGGAACAGGTAGGGGCGGTCGTCGTGCAGCTGCTTGTGCAGTCGCTGCATGAGCGCCTCACGCTTCGGCCCCGACGACTCCTCGTAGTACTGCTTGACCGTCAGGTTGACGATGTCGTTGTTGTAGTTGAAGAGGTTGGTCTTGCGCCCCTTGCTGGGGTTCTTCGTGAACAGCTCGATGGCGCCTTCTTCGCGGTCGATGTTCCACCGGCCCATGAGCAGGTCGTAGGAACCCGACGCCTTGCCGCTCTCGACTTGCGTGCGCCAGTCGGCGGAGCGGACGGAGCGCAGGCGAATCCGGAACCCCGCGTCCTCCCAGGCATCGACCATCCCGTAGACCACGTCGTTGTAGTCGTCGAGGATGTCGCCCTGGACGCCGAATCGCAGCGTCACGGTGTCGCCCGCCTTGGTCCAGTAGCCCGACTCGAGCGTGTAGCCCGCGGCCTTCATGAGCTCGCCGGCCTGGGCCTTGCTCGTCGTCGTCGGCGACGCCTCGCCGCTCTCCCACGCCGAGCCCGGCAGGAACGGGCCGCTGGTGAGGCGAGCGGACTCGGAGCCGAACTTCTCCACCAGCTGGCTGCGGGGCACAACCATGTCGACGGCCTCGCGCACCTGGCCGTTGCGCAGGTGCGGGTTGTCGTGGTTGACCGAGACGTACCACCACTGGTTCAAGTCGTAGCTGCGGATGCCGTAGCGGTCCGACTGGTTCTTGAACGGCGGCAGCAGGGCCGGCGGCGGCGAGACCCACACGTCGGCGCGGCCCCCCTCCATCAGCTCCTTCTGGCTGGCGGCGTCCTGGTCGTACTGCAGGCGCAGCGAGGAGACCGGCTTGCGGTCCCCGCTGGCCTTGACGGCCCGGTGCGGGTTGCGCTGCAGCAAGACGTCGTCGAACGACTCGATGGGCTCGGCGGCCCAGAACGGACCGGTACCGACAGGCTGGCGCTTGCTGCCTTCGAGGTCCGGTCGGCCCCCCTTGCCGAGGTTGCCGCGGGAGAGCAGCACCGTGGTCAGGAGGTAGCGCTCGCTGCCTTCGTCGGGCATCTGGACACCGAAGCGGACCGAGCCAACCATGGGGGTGATCTGCTGGGCGTCCCCGAAGACCTTGCCGTACCAGGCACCCAGGTTGTGACCCAGGTCCGTGCGCCGGTAGACGTCGTTGAACGTGAAGGTCACGTCGCTGAAGGTCGCCGGGCTTCCGTCGGCGAACTTGAGCCCCTCGTTCACGGTGAGCGACAGGTTCGGCGCCGACGCCGTCCACCCGGGCTCGAAGACCGGCGACACCAGATCGCCACCCTTCGTGAGCGTGAAGAAGCGGTCGAACAGCAGCTCCCCGAGCCGTTGCTCGCTCATGGTGCGCGACAGGAAGGGATAGGTGGTCTGCGGCTCGTCCTCCTCGAGGATGACGAGAGGCCGGTCCCCTTCGGCGTCGGCCGATTCCATCGGCAGGACGAGCAGGGGCGCCATGAGCACCCCCGGCAGCAACAGGCGCAGCGAACGTCTCATCGGTTCACCCTTGCTTCAGCAGCGGTGGGAAGAACGGCGACACGCGCCACCGTCCGTGCGGCCTCCCGGGCAAGTTCCCAACCCGGTGAGGCGCCGATGTCCTCGAGCAGATCCACCGCCCGGCGTAGTTCGTTCGATTCGAACCGGGCGCGGGCGAGGGCACACAACAAAAGGGGGTCGAGGCCCGGCTCAGGCCGGGTGCGGGCACGGCTTCCGGCGGCGTCCTCGAGGTGGATGAGCGCGAGGCTCGGCTCGTCGGCGGCGAGCGCCGCGAGCCCGAACTCACGCTTGAGCGCGCGGCCGGCCCAGCCATCGAGCAGCGCTCGCGCCGAGGCGTCGAGCGAGCCGTCGGCGGGGCCCGGCAGGGCCGCGAGGCCGGCGCCCCAGGTGGCGGTGGCCGCATCCACGGCCTCCTCGGAGGCGGCCATGCGGTCGGCGCCCTTCGTCAGGCCCGCGAACAACGCCCCCGCGTCGGGCAGCTCGCCCACGGTGCGGTCGTCGCCGAACCAACGGCTGGTGCCCACGCGGGCGGCAAAGGAATCGGCCATCGCATCCGTAGGACCGGACGGAGCGTCGGCCGGGGCCACGAGCGCGTCGAGGGCCGTCGTCAGGTCGGCGGGGCGGACGAACGAGTACCGGAGCTTCGTTCCCTCCCGCTGCACCTCGATGACGGTGACCGGCGTGCCGGAGATGATCTGCGCGGGGGGCGGGGCCGGGGCGTCGGCCAGGGCCGCGCGGTGCTTGGTGGCCAGCGCGGCGCCGTCGTCGTTGCCCAGGGCGGCGCACGACTCGGCGCCCACCTCGAAGCCCAGCGCCAGCTCGGCGTCGAAGCTGCCCGGAGCCTGGGCCAGGCGGCAGTTGGCCTCCAGCAGGATGCTCCCCAGCTGACCGAGGGCCTCGCCATCCTCCCGTCGCGCCCGATCGCGCAGGGCGGCGACGCCGGGGGCGGAACTGCGCGGTCCCTGGCCGGGCTCCCGCCACCGGCCGGGTCCCCCCAACCAGCGGCCGCTGGCCGCCACCAGATCGCCCGGGATCGACTCGTCGAGCGCTGCTTGCACAACCCAGCTGGACTGGAGTATGTCGGGGGCGGGAGCGGACGGACCGGTGGGCGCGACGTCGCCGCCGGAGCAGCCAACGAGCAGCGCCGCGGCAAGGCCGATGCGCCGCACTACTCGACCTGCCGGATGAGGTCCTCGATCTCGGCCGTGTTGCCGCCGGAGCGTTCCGCCAGATCAAGCCAGCGCTCGCACCAATCCAACGCGTCGCTCGGGGGCGACTTGCCACCCAGGACCAGCTGGCCGGCGCTGCGGCAGGCGTACTCCGCGACGAACGTGCGCTCCGTGCTGGTGAGCGACAGACCGCTCTTCAGCCCGCTCCAGACCTTGCGGGAACGGCTGAGGACGGTGGAGTAGCGGCCACCGTCGTACGCGGGCTTCACGCCGGCGAAGTTCAGGCGGGGCGCGTTCTTGAGTCCGGGCCGCTTCAGCGCCGCCTCGACCGCCTTGGGCCAGCCCGACGACTTGCCGTTGTAGAGGCTGACGGCCGCGATCTGCACGTCGGGGTCGGCGTAGCCGCTGCCCGCCTTCGCCACGTCGGACAGGCACGCGACCTCTCCCCCCGACAGCGAGGCCTTGTTGCCCAGCGCCACGATGTCGAGGCCCTTGCAGTTGGCCGAAGCACCGCCGGCAGACGCCACCGCTTCGGGGGTCTTGGCCGGCGGCGGGGTCGATTCGGGGGTCGCGGCGGGCTCCGGCGTCGCCTCGGGGGTCGCTTCGGGGGTCGCCGCAGGCTCCGGGGTCGCGGCCGGCGGTGGGGTGGTGCCCGAAGGATCAGGCGTCGACGCCACGCGCGGCGTCTTGGCCGGCGGCGGGTCGGGGTCGCGCCGGGGCGGAGGCGTCGGAGTCGCCACGGCGACGGCGACCTCGGAGCAGTCGATGAGGCCTCCGCAGGGCGAGTCGGCGATCGCGGCGATGGCGGGCACGCTGGCCGCGCCCAGGGCCCGGATCAGCGGAGCCTTCGCCTCGGCGCAGTCGCCCGGCGTGCCCCAGCATCCGTCGGCGCGCACGGCCAGCGGTTCCCCGCCGCAACCGGCGAGCAACGCGGCCGCGGCCAGCGCGGCGAGTGCCCCGGCCCCAGACTTGGTCATGAGCCGCTCCGCGGACCTTCCGTGGGCAGGTTCTCCATCGCGTCCAGGCGGATGCGCTCAGGCACCCGCTCGTCCTCGACGACGGTGCGCTTGAGCTCGACCGCGACGAGGTTCTCGCCCCGGCGGATCTTCTGCTCCACGCGCTTCAGCTCGTGGCCCGGGCTCCACACCATCAGGCTGACGTCGCCCCCGGGCGCGAACACGAGCGCGTATTCCCCGCCTTCGCGGCGGCCCACGCCCTCGAAGCGGGTCTCCGCCCCAGCGGCGCCCTGCACCACGTTGTCGAAGTCGTCGGGCAGGTCCTGGGGCCACACGGTGGCCGGCAGGGCGTTGCCCGTGCCCGCCTCGTAGATCTCGAAGATCACCCACGATGCCCCGGTCTTGCCCGAGGTGGAGGTTTCGCCTCCCTTCGGGCAGCCGGTGAGCAGCAGGAGCGGAAGCACAGCAAGGAGCAGTCTCGGACTCACGGGGTCAGTCCTCCGTAGGTTCGGCAGGCATCGGCATCGCGCGAAGCTGCCTTGCCCGCGTCGGCAACGGCCGCGCGGGACAGGCTGTCGAGGCCCTTGGGCGAGTCCGCCCAGGATCGGAGCACCTCGACTTCGAGGCAGCTCGGGGCCGCCTCCAAGGGCGTGGACAGCGCCCCCGCCAAGGCCTTGCGGGCCTCGTCGGTGTGGCCGTCGGCCCGAAGAACCGCGGAGCGCGCGAACTTGGCGTCTCGCGTGCTGGTCGGCGGGGGGAAGGCAGCGCAACCGCCGGCGCCTGCGGGCAGGGCTCGACAGAGGTCGCCCAGGGCCAACGAAGCGCGGGCCGCCAGAGGCTTGCAGGCGGGATCGGAGCACTCGGCCGCGCGACCGTAGGCAGCGGCGGCGGCGGCGTAGCCGTCGGCTCGCTCCAAGCGGGTCGAAGCCCCCTCCACCAGCGCCGCGAGCGCGCCCCCGGCGCCGCCGAGGCCGCCGAGGCCCGCCGCCAACTGGCGCGCCTGGCCGTAGTCGCCGGCCGCGAGGGCATCCTGGGCCAGCAGCAGCCGACCCTCGTTGGTCTCCGCCGCCGAAGCGGGCAGGCCCGCCGCGACCGCGGCCGCTCCCGCTGCATCTCCGCGGGCCACCGCGGTGTCGAAGTTCAGCGCCGCGGCCACGATCTCCTCAGCCGGGGGTGGGTCGCCGCCGCCGGACATCAACGCCGCCGCGAGGCCGCCACCGCCGCCAAGCAACAGCACCGCCGCGGCGATCGCGATCATCGGGCCGCGCGACTTGCGGGGCACGTCGAGCTCGTCGCCGTGGAAGACCCGGGTCACACCGGGCTCGTCGGACCCGTGGCTCCCCGTCGCCTCGATCGCGGCGGTGTCCGCCATCCCCTGAGTGCCCATGGCCCGGGTCGCGCTGACCCCACCGGTCTGGGCCGACGAGTCGGCGGTGCCGAAGGCCTCGGTCAGCGGCACCGGAGCGCGGCTGCCGGGGTTGGTGCCCGAGCCCGTGACGAACGCCCCCGACGGCAGCGGCGGCAGGGCTTCGGCCGCCACCTGCGGGCGCGTGTCCTTGCCCGGCTTGATGCCCCGCAGGGCCTCGAGCACTTCGTCGAAGTCCAGGTACCGCTCCGACAACTCGAACGCCGTGCACTTCTCCAGGAAGGTGCGGTACGGCTCGGGCACGGGCGCCCACGCGTCTTCGGTGATGCGGCCCAGGGGAATGGCGTTCTGCGTGACCTGCTCGGGCATCCGCCCCATGAGCGTCAGGTAGACGCTGACCCCGAAGCTGAAGATGTCCGACATCGGCCCCGGCAAGCCCGAGAGCTGCTCCGGCGCCATGAACCCCAGGGTGCCCAGCGTCTGTCCGACCTCCGTGAGCTGGACGGCGTTGGGGCTGATGTCCTTGGCGATGCCGAAGTCGGTGAGCTTGCTGACGCCGTCGGCGCCGATGAGCACGTTCTCAGGCTTGATGTCCCGGTGGATCATCTGCGTCGCGTGCACCGCCCGCATCGCCGCGGCGAGGGCCGTTGCGTAGTAGTGAACGTAGTGCAGCGGCAGGTAGCGGCCCTGCTTGCGGGCGTCTTCGACCAGGCCCGACATCGCCCCGTGGGGCATCCACTCCAGCAGCACGTAGGGCGAGCCGTCGGGCAGCTCGCCGCAGTCGTAGACCTGCAGGACGTGAGGGTGGTTGACCCGCGACGACAGCTGCAGCTCGCGCTCGAACCGCTCCATCGACATCTGCCGATCGCCGTGGTTCATGGCGGTCGACACCTTGGCGGCGACCTGGCGGTTCAGCCGGGTGTCGAGGCAGCGGAACACCACAGCCTGACCGCCGAGCCCGGCCTGGGCCTGGACTTCGAAGCGCTGGCTGTCGGTGCCGCCGAAGCGATCGCCGATCGAGATGGGGAAGCGGGGCTGAGACGACATCCGTTTGGGGCAAACCTCGAAGAGGGCCGAGCATAACGCACCGCCGGGGCCCGGGCGCCCGGGGGGCCCCATTGAGCCCGCGCGATGACTCCAATCCCGAAGGACCGGTGGAAGCGACTAGCCCGGTCGGCCCGGCCAGGCCGCGGCGACCCGCTTGAGGCCCTCCTCCGTCGAGACCGAGGGCTTGTAGCCCAGCAGGTCCTTTGCGGCGGAGATGTCGAACCAGTGCGCGTGGCTGACCTGGTGCACGACGAACCGGGTGATGCGTGGCTCCGAGGCGATCCCGAAGAGCCGCCAGATGCCCTCGATGATCGTCGCCACGGTCCGGGCGACGCCCGCCGGGATCCTCTTGGTCACCGGGCCCTCCCCCGCACAGGCGAGCAGCTGGTCCACCATCGTCCACAGCCCGATGGGCTCGTCGTTCGTCACGAAGAAGGCGCGGCCGCCGACGTCGGCGCCGGCCAGCAGCTTGTCCGCCGCCAGCACGTGGGCATCGGCGGCGTTGTCGACGTACACGCAGTCCACCAGCGGGTCGCCGTCGCCGATGCGCGCAAGCTGCCCCGCCCGGTGCTTGGCCACGAACCGAGGCAGGAAGTGGGGGTCGTCGGGGCCCCAGATGAGGTGCGGGCGGATCGCCACCGTCCTCAGCCCCGACGAGTCGGCGGCCAGGACCGCCTGCTCCGCCAACGCCTTGCTTCGCGGGTAGTCGGCCCCGAAGAAGCCGGTCCCGTAGGGCAGCGACTCGTCGCCGCCTTCGACGTGCCCGTCGGCCGCGACCACGCTGGGGGTCGATGTGTAGACCAACGCCTTCACCCCGGCCGCGCGGCAGGCGTCGAGCACCGCCTGCGTCCCGCCGACGTTGATGGCGTCGTACTCGGCCGCCGGACCCCACGGCGGAGGCTTCGCCGCGGCGTGGAACACGACGTCCATGCCGCGGGCCGCCCCGGCAACGGCCAGGGAGTCCTGCAGGTCGCCGCGGATCTGCTCGACGCCGAGCTCCGCGAGGTGCGGGTAGTCGCCGCGGCTGAAGCTCCGGACCTCGTCGCCGCGCCGCAGCAGGGCCCGAACGATGGCCCCGCCGAGGAAGCCTCCCCCGCCGGTGACGAGCGCCTTCACGACGCGGTCACGTTCTGATCGGCCCAGACCTTGAGCTTCTCGCGGACGATCTTCGCGTTGTGGCGGATGTCGACGGGGAAGGTGCCGGGGTACACGACGATCTCGACGATCCCGGCCGTCACGTCCGTCGCCGATCCCAGGGCCTGAAGCTCGCCGATGAGCTTGTCGGCGGGGGTCGAGTCCCCGGCGAGCCGCTCGATGAGGAGCACCGGCCGCTGGGCCCCAGCCTCCCCCACGCCGACCAGCGCGGTGCGGGCCACGGCCTCGTGCTGGTCGAACACCCGCTCCGCGGGGACGGTGAAGACGTCGCCGGCGGCCGTCTGGATTCGGTGGGACTTGCGGCCGCACATCCACAGGCGGCCGGCGTCGTCGAACCAGCCCAGGTCGCCCATGCGGTGCACGGTCTGGCCGCCGTCGTCGATCTTCGCGCGGGCGGTCTGCTCAGGTCGCCCCCAGTAGGACTTCGTCACCATGGGCCCGCGGACGGTGATCTCGCCGATCGTGCCGGCGGCGACCAGGAGGTCGTCGGACCACGTCGCGATGGGCTCGTCGGTGATGCCGATGATGCGGACCGTGACGTCCTCCCACGGAGTCCCCACGCAGACGCCCTGGCCGGCGCTCGTTCCCGCCGCGGTCTCCGCCAGAACCTCGTGGCTGCCGATGCTCGCGACGGGAAGCGACTCGGTGGCGCCGTACGGCGTGAACACCTGGCCGCCCTCCATCATCGCCTCCATCTGCCGCAGGACATTCACCGGGACCGGGGCCCCGGCCGAGAGAACCCGGCGCAGGGTCGGCAGCTTCGTGCCCGACTCCTCGCCGTAGCGACCGAGGTTCTTCAGCAGCGCCGGCGAGCCGAACATGGTCGTGCAGCCGTGGTCGGTGATGGCCTTGATGATCTTCTTGGGGTCCGCCTTGCCGGGGAACCGCGCGTCCATGTCGGGGATGACCGCCGTCATGCCCAGGGCGGGATCGAAGAGCGCGAACAGGGGGAAGGTCGGGCAGTCGATCTCGTCGTCGCCGAACGCGTAGCGCGACCCGATCAGGCGCACCTGCGCGTCGAATACCCCATGGGTGTAGACGGCGCCCTTGGGCACGCCGGTGCTGCCCGACGTGAAGAGGATGGCCGCCACCTCTTCGGGGTCGGTGTCGGCCATGGGGTACGGCGCGGTGTTTCCCTTGAGCTTGGCCAGCTTGTGCCCGCCCCAGAACAGGCGGGGGCCGACGGTCACGTTGATGCGGACCGATCGCAGCGAGCTGCGGAAGACCAGGCGCGCCACGTGGGCCGCGGGGACGCCGACGAACGCCTCGGGCTCGACCTCCTTGAGGCACTTGCCCAGCGCCTTGCGACCCATGCCGGGGTCGATGAGCACGAGCACCGCGCCAACCTTGAACAGCGCGAAGACCAGCGCGAAGAACTCGAGGCTCGGCTTGACCATCAGCACGGTGCGGACGCCGCGCGTGATGCCGACCGACTCGAGCCCGTGGGCGATCTCCGAGGCCGCGGCGTCCAGCTCGGCGAAGGTCAGCTGCTCCCAGCCCTCGCCGTCGGGCATGACGACCGCCGGCTTGTCGGGCTGCCGGGCGGCCATCGCTGGCAGGTGGCTGGCGATGTTGGCCGTGGTGGCGACCTCGCTCATGGGTCGGTGCCGTTCAGGGGATGGGCAGCGAGGAAGCCGCGCACGCGCGGGAGGATCTCCTCGTGGGCGTCCTCGAGCACGTAGTGACCGCAGTCGTCCCAGGTGTGGAACTCCGCGTCAGGGAGGCGAACCCGCCACTCGGCGAGGAAGTGCTTGTCGAAGACGAAGTCCTTCATGCCCCAGAAGATCTGGACCGGCGTGCCTCGCCACTGCTCGAGGTTCTCGCTGACGCCCTGGACGATGTCCCAGGCGGGGTGTCCGGGCGCCAGGGGGATGTCCTGCACGAAGCGGTGCACCGCGATCCGGTTGGCCCAGGAGTCGTAGGGCGCGAGGTACGCCTGCTTGATGGCCGGCGTGAGGCGCCCGGGGCGTGTGCTGCATTGGATCAGGGCGCCCCGCACGAACGCGTTGAAGCCGCGGACGGGCACGGCGAAGGGCAGCCCCTTGATCAGCTTGAGCTGCCAGGGGAGCTCGCCGCTGCTCGGCAGGAAGAAGCCCGCCGTGTTGAGCAGGACCAGCCGCGCGATGCGGTCCGGGTGACGCTGCGCGAACGCCAGGCCGATCATCCCGCCCCAGTCGTGCAGGACCAACGTGATGCGCTCGGTGACGCCGCGGGCGTCGAGCAGAGCCTCCAGGTCGTCGACCCGGCTCCGCAGGGTGTAGTCGTAGCCGGCGTCGTCGGGCTTGTCGGACAAGCCCATGCCGATGTGGTCGAGGGCGATGCAGCGGTGGTCGGCCGACAGATCGGCCACGAGCCGGCGCCAGTAGAAGGACCAGGTCGGGTTGCCGTGCACGAAGACCAGTGGGTCGCCGGCCCCTTCGTCGAGGTACGACAGCTTGAGGGTGCGCCCGTCGCGGCCGGGTCGTTCCAGGAACGACGGAGTCCACGGGTATTCGCTGCGGAAGGGCGTCAGGTCGACGCCCGAGACGAGGTCGGGGGAAGTCACGGCGCGGCCTTCTACCACTGGACCCCGAGCATCGTGCAGTTGAGCCCGGTGCCGATGCCGAGGAGCCCGACGCGGTCGCCAGGGAGGATGAAGCCCTCTTCAGCGGCGCGGGCCGCGGTCAGGGGCAGCGAGACGGTGCCGATGTTCCCCAGGCGTTCGTAGGTGGCGAACTCCCGCTCGGGCGGAAGGCCCAGGGCGGCGAGGATGGCGGACTGGTGGCTGGAGCCGACCTGATGGCAGACGGCCTTGTCCAGGTCGTCACGGGTCCACTCCAGCTCCTGGAGGAACCGCTCGAACGTGCGGGTGCCGAGCTCGACGCCGTGCTGCAGGACCGCGACCCCGTCGGTCTCCATGACCCACGACGTCTCGCCCAGGATTCCGGTCTTGGGGCCCCAGCGAGCGATCTTGTGGTGCTCGGGCGCCGCGAGGCTGACGCCGCCGAGCAGCCGGCGGCCCGTGAAGCTTCGGTCGGCGCGGGTGAGGACGACGCCGATGGCCCCGGAGCCGCCGGTCAGGCTGGCCAGGCACCGAGCCCAGGTCTGCATGGAGTTGTCGGCGAGCATGCGCTCGACGGTGTGCTCGCCGATCTCACGGGCGGTCTCGGCGGAGACCACGAGCCCCGCGTCGATCTGGCCCAGCTCGATCATGTTGGCGACGGTGATCATGCCGCTCAGAACGCCCAGGCAAGCGTTGGCGTGGTCCATGATCACGGCTTCGCCGCGCACGCCGAGGCGGTCGGCGACACCGCAGGCGGTGGCCGGCTCCAGCTCGTCGCGGCAGACGCCGCCGTAGATGACCGCGCCCAGCTCCGACGCATCGACGCCCGCTTCGTGCAGGGCTTTGCGACCGGCTGCGGCCGCGTGCTCGGCCAGGATCGGGCCCCGGGGCCAGAAGCGCCGCGCGCGCACACCCGTGAGGGACTCCAACTGGCCCAGCTTCAGCCCGAACTTCTTGTAGAGCGGGGCGAGCGGCGCCTCGAGGTCCGACGAGCTGACGGACTCCGCCGGCAGCTCGTACGCGATGGCCTCGATGCAGACGCGATTCCAGAGCACGGGGCGGGGTCCTTTGGCGGGCGGCGGCGCGGGGGTGGCCGGCAGTCGGCGCTCAATACCACCCCCACCGGGGGAGCGGAAGCCCGGCAGCAGCGGTTCGACACATCTTCACATCCTTCAAACGAGTCTGAAACCGGCTGGGCTGACACGGGTTTTCCGGTTGCCGTAGCAGTCGCCGCTGGACGGGACGATCTCCGTCCCGGCGTCCGATAGGCTCTCGTTCGTCGTCGCGGCTCGCGTCGGCCCCACCCCTGGAGCGACGATGCCGACCTGGCTTCCCCTGCCCTGCCCGCCCATCGGCTCCCGGCGGCGCCCATGACCCGGTTCCTGCACACCAGCGACTGGCAGCTGGGCATGACGCGGCACTTCCTCGGCGAGGACGCGCAGCCCCGCTTCACCCAGGCTCGCTTCGACGCCATCCGCCGCATCGGGGACCTCGCGGTGGAGCACGGGGCCGAGTTCGTGGTCGTCGCCGGCGACGTGTTCGAGACGAACCAGGTCAGCCGAGCGACGGTCGCCCGCACGCTGGAGGCCCTCAAGGCGGTCGCGGTGCCGGTGTTCCTGCTGCCGGGAAACCACGACCCCCTGGACGCCGCGTCGGTGTTTCAGCGCCCCCACTTCAAGCAGAACCAACCCGACCACGTGGTCGTTCTCAACGACGAGGCGCCCCGGCCCGCGACCGAAGGCGTCGAGGTCGTCGGAGCGCCGTGGCGAAGCAAGCGGCCCCTGAGCGACCTCGTGGCCGACCTCGTCGAAGGCCTGGAACCCGCGCCGGGGACCTTGCGCATCGCCGTCGGGCACGGCGCCTGCGGCGAGGTGGCCCCGGCCCTGGGCCAGGTGGGGCTCATCGACACCGCCCTCGTCGAAGCGGCCCTCGCCGACGGGCGGATCCACTACCTCGCCCTGGGAGACCGCCACAGCACGACGGCCATCGGTGCCACCGGGCGCATCGCCTACTCTGGAGCGCCGGTCGCCACGGACTACGTGGAGGACGCGCCCAACAACGTTCTGTTGGTGGAGTGCACGGCCGAGCGCTGCACGACGACCCCCCTTCACGTGGGTCGCTGGCGGTTCGACGTCGTCGAGGAGGACCTCATCGGCGAGGAGCCGACGGCCGATCTGCAAGCTCGGCTGGATGCCTTCGACGACAAGGCGCGAACCGTGATCAAGCTCAAGCTGACGGGGACGGTCACGGTGCGTCAGGCAGCGGCGCTGGAGCGCCTCCTGGACGACCAGCGCGATGTGTTCGCGGCGCTGGAGGCCCCGGAGCGGCACCGCCACGTGGCCGTGGTGCCCGACGACGCCGACTTCGCCGACCTCCAGTTGGGCGGGTTCGCGGCCCAGGCATTGGCGGCGTTGGAACAGCGCGTCGAAAGCGAGCCGGCGGCCCGGGATGCATTGGCGCTGCTGTGGCGCCTCGGGGGGGGGCAGTCGTGAGGATCCTGCGCATCAAGCTCACGGACTACCGCGGCATCCGGGACAAGGAGGTCGTGTTTCCCGCCCAGGGCGTCATCCGGCTCGAGGGACCCAACGAGGCCGGCAAGTCGAGCCTTCTAGAAGCCGTCGAGGTGCTCCGGCTCTACAAGCACAGCTCCAACCACCGGGACGTCAAAGCGACCCAGCCGGCGGACCGCGACGTGCCGACGGTCGTCGAGGCCGAGCTCCAGGTCGGGCCGTATCGGTTCACCTACCGCAAGCAGTTCCACAAACGAGCCGCGACGGAGCTCACGATCCACGCGCCGAAGCCCGAGTCGCTGCGCGGCCACGAGGCCCATGACCGGGTCACCGGCATCTTCGCCGAGCACGTCGACACGGCTCTGCTCGAAGCGCTGTGGATCCGCCAGGACGGCGACCGCTCGCTGCCGTCGTTGACGGAAGCGAAGGCGCTGGGGCGGGCGCTGGACCGCGCCGCCGGCGGAGCCTCGGACGACGGCGGCGGCGAGGACCTGTACGCCGCGGTCCGGGCTGAGCACCAGCGCTACTTCACCCGGCTCGGCGCCGAGTCGAAGGAGCTGCGCGCAGCGGATGCCCGGGTCGAGGCACTCCACGAGCAGTTGACCGAACTGAAGCGGCGCGAGGCCGAGGTCGAGGACGATGCCCGGACCATCGAGGCCCTCCGGCGACGGCTGGTGGACGACGCTGCCTTCGTGGTCGAGCAGCGGGCCACCGTGGATCGGCTCAACGAGCAGCTGGCGGAAGCCGAGGCCCGGCGCCGCGCCCTGGACGCGGCCGCCGCGCAGCACGCGGTCGCCGCCGCCACCGCCCGGGAGATCGACGGACAGCGCAAGGCCCGCCGCGAGCAGGCGCGTGTCGCCGCCGACGCCCGGGAGGCCCTGACCCAGCTTCAGGCCGCGCGGGCGGGGGCGAGCTCCGGGGAAGTGGACGCAACGGCGACCGAGCGAGCGGCCGACGCGGCCGAGGAGGCGGCCCGGGCTCGGGAGGGAGCGGCCGCTCGGGCCGAAGCCGAAGCCGAAGCCAGCCAGCGCCGGGCGGCCGACGAGGCCGAGCACGCGTCCCTCGACGAGCGCTGCGGTCGGGCGGAGGCCGCCGACGCCCTCGCTCGATCCGCGTCGGCCTGGGTCGACGCCTGCGCCGTCACGCCCGACGCAGTGACCGAGCTCGATCGATTGGACCAGGCGGTCGCCCGGGCCGAGGCCGCGCTGGCAGCGGGCGCTCCGCGGGTCCGTCTCGAAGCGCTGGCCGACCTTCAGCTCCAGAGCCCCGACGGCGACCGGTCGCTCGCCGTCGGCGAGGTCTGGGAATCGACCGTCGCCGCGGCCTGGCAAGCCGAGCTGCCCGGCTCGCTGCGGGTCCGGGTCGAGCCCGGCTCGGGGCTGGAGCGCCCCCAGCGGGCTGCGGTGGCCGCAAGGGAGGCCTTGGCGGCGGCGCTGCGCCGACTGGAGCTGGCCGGCGTTGCCGAAGCCCGAGACCTGCTCGGGGAGCGGCAGGCGCAGCAGACCCGGGCGGCCGAGGCGACGCGCGATCGCGACGCAGCCCTGCGTGAGTCGGACGGCGGCCGGGTGACCCTGGACGAGCTGCGGGCCCGGCGCGACGCCCTCGCCGTCCGACTTGCCGAGGCGGGACCGGCGGCCGAAGGGGACGCGAGCGAGCAGTCGGTCGCCCAGGCGCGGGCCGCCCGGCGCACCGCGGCTGAGGAGCTGGCCGCCGCGGTGGCCGAGCACGCGCGATCCAGCGAGGCACTCAAGGGGAGGCGGGCCGAGCTGGCCTCCCTGGACCAGCAGTTGACCCGCGCGACCGAAGCCGCGACCCGCGCCGCCGAGGCCGTGGCGGCGATGGCCGCCCAGGGCTCGGATGCACAGCTGGACCAATCGGCGGCGGAGGCGGCGGCAGCCCTGGCGGCGGCCGAGGCCCGGGTCGTGGCGCTGACCGCGGCTCTGGCCTCCGACCAACCCGAGGGGCTCACCGCTCGGCGGGACAACCTCGCCCAGGCGCTGGCGGACCGGGAGCGGGCGCGCGACGGCCGACGGGACGAGTTGGCGAAGCTCGGCGGGCGTCTGGAGGCCATGGCCGAGCGCGGGCTGGGGGAGCAAGCGCAACAGAAGCAGGGCGCGCTGACCGTCGCGGAGCGCAGTCGGGACCGCCTGCGACGGCGTGCCGACGCGGCGCGGGTCCTCTTCGAGGCGTTCGACGAAGCTCGGTCGGCGGCCCGGGAGGCCTGGCGAGCGCCGCTGCAGGAGCGCATCGAGCAGCTTGGGCGGCTCGTCTTCGGGGCGTCGCTGCAGGTGGAGCTGGACGAGGACCTCGCCGTGGTCGCGCGCACGCTGGACGGCGTGACGCTCCCGTTTGGGAGCCTCTCCAACGGGGCGCGGGAGCAGCTGGGGCTCATCGCCCGCATGGCGGCGGCGGCGCTGGTGTCCGACGACGGGGGGATGCCCCTGCTGCTGGACGACGCGCTCGGCTTCACCGACGCCGAGCGCCTGGAGCCCCTGGCGGCCCTGCTCGCGCAGGCGGGCAAGGTGGGTCAGGTCGTGCTGCTGACCTGCACGCCGGAACGGTTTGCTCAGGTGGGCGGCACGACGGTGGTGGAGATGCCGTAGGGCCCCGGGGAGGGCATCCCGCGCCGCGGACCGGTTCAGCGTTCCGAGCCGCAGACCGCGGCGCGCAGACCGCGGCCCTCAGATCGCCCGGGCCAGCACCTGCAGCTCCCCGGTTCGCTCCAGGCGGTCGATCCAGCTCGCCGGCAGCGCCGAAGCCCCGCAGCGAGCGCCGAGCAGCGCGCCGGCCATGGACGCGATGGAGTCCGAGTCGCCCGGGGCGTTGGCGCCTTCGAGCATGGCGGCGCGGGGTTCGTCGGGGTGCCGGGCGGCCAGGTAGACGGCGGCGGCGATGGCTTCGTGGGCGGCCCAGGCCCGGAGGCGATCGAGGGTCACGCTGGGGGGCACCCCCTGGTGGGCCTCGGCCAGGGCGCGGCCGATCATCCCGGCGGTGGTGGCGTCCCAGCGCAGGGCCGCGGCCACGGCGGCCTGCAAGGTCGGTTCGACGGCGTCGCCCCGCACGAAGCCAGCGACGGCCACGGCCATGGCGGCGCAGGCCGCCTGGGCGATGGGGTCGCGGTGCGTCAGGGACGAGTGGGCGACCGCCCAGGCTTCCGCCCGGGGCGGGTCGGCGGCGAAGACGAGTCCGAACGGGTGGGCCCGCATCACAGAGCCGCAGCCGCCGGCGGTCGAGCCGCCGGCCTGGCGCCAGGGGGTGCCGTCGGCCAGCGCCCGGCAGCCGGCGAGGCAGGCGTTGCCCGGGGCCCGATGCCCGCCCTGGGGAAACTCCATCCACTCGATGAACCGCCGGGCCATCCCCTGCATGGTGGCGTCCAGGTCGAAGCCCGCGTCACGACCCTCGAGCAGCGCGCGGAGCACCTGCTCGGTCATCTGGGTGTCGTCGGTGTAAGGCGCGAACTGCTCGCCGCCGTCTTCCCAGAACAGGACGTAGTCGGTCACGCCACCGGCGCCCCAGCGGCCGCGGATGGCGTCGACGCCCAGGAACTCCGTCGGGTGCCCCAGCGCGTCGCCGATGGCGCCGCCGAGGATCGAGCCCAACATCCTGTCCGTGCGCTCGCTGGTCACGCGCCGGGGAGCCCCGCCATCACTGCTTCGCCCATGGAGTCGGCCTCCATGAGGATCTCGCGCGCCCGCTCCATCTCACCGCGGCGCGTCAGCACCCGAGCCAGGAAGACCTTGCCCTGGGCCGCCGTGTCCATGTCGCCGGTCCGCATGGCCCGCGAGATGCCGTTCTCCAGGGCCGCCTCGCCCTCGTCGACCTCGCCCCGCAGCGCTTGCAGGTACCCCAGGTAGACCAGGTTCATGGCCTCGCCCTTGTCCCACTCGTTGGCCTGGGCCGACTCCAGCGACTCCTGGAAGTACTGGTAGGCCCGGGCGTAGTCGCCCATGCGGAAGTAGACGTCGCCGATGTTGTGCAGGTTCACGATGACGCCGCGGCGGTACTCGATCCCCTTGCGGATCTCACACGCCGCCCGGTAGCAGTCCAGCGCCTCTTCGAAGCGCTCCATGTGGATGTAGGTGACGCCCAGGTTGTTGAGCATCTTGCCCTGCAGGATCTTGTCGTCGGTCTGCAGCGACAGGTCCCGGGCCTGCTTGAGGTGGCGCTCGGAGATCGGGTACTGCCCCGACCGCATGTAGTAGCTGCCCAGCGACCCCAGGATCCGCGCCACCCGCTCGGTGTCGTCCCGGTCCCGCGCCGACTTGAGCGCCCGGTTCAGGGCCACCCGCGCCGCGTCGAAGTCGCCGGAGTTCAGCGCCCACATCGCCATCTGCTCGTCGGCGTCGTTGAGCAGGACCTCGTCGCCGATGCGTTCGGCGGTGTCCTGGGCCTCCTTGAGCATCGCCCCGGCGCGCTCGGCCTTGCCGTTCTCGACCAGCGCGTTGGCCAGCTGCAGCATCGCCTTGCTCAGCAGCCGGTCGTCCTCGGCGTCGCCGGCGAAGTCCAACGCCTGGTTGAAGCTGCGCTCGGCGGACTGACCCGCCAGGTCCCGAAGCTGGATGCGTCCGATGCGGAGGTAGAGCTCCGACAAGTGCGCGGCCACCTCGTGGCTGTCCCGGGGCGAGGCGTCGGCCCCCCGCAGCAGCAGGATGGCCCGCTGGTAGCACCGCAGAGCTTCGCGGTTGTAGTAGAGCTTCTCGTAGGCGATGCCCGCTTGCTCGGCGAAGTCGCTGGCCCGGCGGTGGTGGCCGCCGGCCTGATAGTAGCGAGACAGCGCTTCGAAGTGCGGCTTGAGGTTGTCGGCCCGCAGGCGCTCTACGGCCTCGCCCACCCGGAGATTGAACTCCTTCGAGCGCCCCGCGAGGATGCCGCGGCCGGTCACTTCCCAGCACAGGTGGTTGCGGAAGGTGTAGTCGGCGTCGGTGTGCTGCTCGTCTTCGCGAAGCGGCCGCACGAGCTTCATGGCCTGCAGCCGTGCCAGGACCTCGCCCATCTCGTCGAGCCCGAGGCGCGTCACCTCCGACAGGATCCCCCGCTCGAACGCCCGGCCGATGGTGGCGGCCACCTCCAGGACGACGCGCTCCGACGCCGTCAGGGCATCGAGGCGAGAGGCGATCAAGTCGCCGACGCTGGCGGGGATGTCGGCCTTGTTCAGGTCGCCTTCGATGGCGACGCGGCCTTCCTGAACCAGCAGGATCCCCTGGCGCCGCAGCTGCCCGACGATCTCCTTGATGAACAGCGCGTTGCCCTCGGACGCCTCGGCCAGCAGGTTCAGGACCTCGTCGGGGATCTCCTGCACGCCGATGAGCTCGCAGGCGAACCCGGCGATCTCCTCGCGGCCCATGGGCGGCATCTCGAGCCGGTGCAGCTCCCCCGTCTCGAACGGCAGGTCCGCGCCCACGGGTTGGGTCACCACCACCAGGAGCTTCCGCTCGTTGAGCTGCCGCAGCAGGTAGCCGGTGAGGTCCAGCGAGTAGTGATCGACGTACTGCAGGTTCTCCAGCGCGATGACCAGGAACCCCTGCTCGCACAGGCCCCCGAACACCTTGCGGATCGCCTCGAACGTGCCGATGCGCATCTGGTCGCCGGACAGGTACTTGAGGTTGCTCTCGGGGAACTCGAGCTCGAACAGCTGCCCGATGATGTGCACGTCGATGGGATCGAGCCGCAGCTCCGACAGCCGCATCAGCTTCTCGCGGCGGGAGTCGTCGTCGTCGGACTCCTCGAAGCCACAGATCCCTTCGAGGATCTCCTTGAAGGGCAGGAACGGGACCTCGCTTCGGTAGAAGTAGCCACGCCCGGTGTAGAAGGCGATCTCCCGATCCCGAGTGATCTCACGGATCTCGCGCACGAAGCGCGCCTTGCCGGACCCTGCCTCGCCCTCCAGGCTCAACACCACGGACTTGCCGACGGCCACCTCCGCGATGACCTGCTTGAGCACCTCGAACTCGCGGTCGCGCTTCACCCAGCGCCCCGCCGCGCCGCGCTCGCCGCGCCCGCGCAGCCGCAGCAGCCGGTAGGGCCGCACTTCGCCGGCGGACCACTTCACCGGGATCTTCGCCAGCGCGTCGAACTCGCCGCGCTCGGCCAGCTGGCCGAACACCTTCTCGGACACCAGGACGTCGTCGAGCCCGGCCGCATCGCACAGCCGCCGCGCCAGCTTCACCGTGTCGCCCCAGGGCGTGAAGCTGCGGCCCTTCTTGCGGCGGCGGGGATCGCCCGTCGCCAGCACCGCGCCCCGGTGGATGCCCATGGACAGCCGGACCTGCTCGCCCTTGGCTTCGGCGAACTTCTCGGACAGCCGCCGCAGATCGCTGGCGCACCGCAGACACAGTTCCAGGTCCTTGCTGGTGGACCGGGTCAGCCCCCAAAGGACCAGCATCCGGTCCGCGTCCAGCCGGCTGATGTGCCCCCGGTACTTGCGCACGAGGTTCGCCAGCGACTTGAGGAAGCTGAAGTTCAGGCGCATCAGCGCCTCTTCACCCACCCGCTCGGCGATGTCGGTCAGGCCGGTGATCTCCACCGCCAGCACCTCGACCTGGCGTCGCTCGCCCTGGGTCAGCTTCGCGCCGAGGTCCGGCGTGTGCGACGCGCTGTGCGACGCGCCGGTCACCGACAGATCGATGAAGTCCCACTCCGCCGACTCGGAGCCGCCGACTTCGGCCTTCTCCTCGGGCGCGTCCTCCACGGCGAAGTCGGGCTCGGGCAGGCCGGGCTGGGCTTCCAGCTCGTTGAGGTCGTGGAAGATGGCGTTGACGACGGAGCCGGCGTTCGCGCGGCGGAACTCCTCGGCGAACATCTCCTTCTGGAACTGGGCGAGATCGGCGCGGCTGACCCGCATGCCGACGTCGTACAGGAACGACAGGAGGTCCTCCTGCAGTTCGCGGGCCTCGGAGTAGCGGTCGTCGGGGTCCTTCGCGAGCGCGCGCAGGAGGATCTCCTCCAGGCGCACCGGGATCTCCGGGTTCACGGCCCGGGGCGGCGGGACGTCGGCGTTGCGGACCATGCGCAGCTTCTCGCGGCGGTCCTTGCCGGCGTAGAGCCGCTGGCCGGTGATCAGCTCGTACAGGATGATCCCGGCGGCGAAGATGTCGGACCGGCGGTCGACGCCGGTGCCGTTTGCCTGCTCGGGCGCCATGTAGGCGAACTTGCCGCCGCCGACTTTCTCTTCTTCATCGGCCTTGTCGCCCGCGTCGAAGCTGGCGATGCCGAAGTCCATCAACTTCACGTCGCCCTCGTAGGAGATCATGAGGTTGTGGGGGGAGACGTCCTGGTGGACGACGTTGAGGGGGCGGCCGGCCGGGTCGCTCAGGTTGTGGGCGTAGTCGAGGCCGCGGGCCAGCTCGGTGACGATGTAGACGCCGGTCGGAATGGGCAGGAACCGCCGCGTCTTCCGGCCAAGCTTGATGATCGTCATCAGGTCCTGGCCGTGGATGAACTCCATGGCCATGAAGTACTCGTCGTCGACCTTGCCGAGGTCGTAGACCTGCACGATGTTCGCGTGGTTCAACGAGACGGCGATCTTCGCCTCGTTGATGAACATCTTCACGAACTCCTGGCTCTTGCTCAGGTGCGGAAGAATCTTCTTGATGCACAGCAGCTTCTCGAAGCCGGCGACGCCGTAGGACTTGGCCTTGTACACCTCGGCCATGCCGCCCTGGGCGACCTTCTCGATGAGCTGATACTTGCCGAAACGGATCGGCTCGAACTCCGCCATCGATACCCCGCGAATTCGCGCTGCCGCCGGCCTCCGGGCACAAGCGGAATCGGACTCTAGCAGCGTTCGCGCGGGGCGATCCGGGGCCCGGGAGGGCCAGAAACCGCCGCCCTCTCAGGCCACCTGAGACAAGTCGTAGCGGCTCGCCACCATGGCCTTCAGCCGGCGCATCGCCTGAGCCTCCAGCTGACGGACGCGCTCGCGCGAGATGCCCAGCTCCTTGCCGACGGCCCGGAGCGTCTGACTCTCGGCCCCGAAGTGGCGCAGACGAACGATGTCCCGCTCCCGCTGGGGGAGCAGCTCGATGCACTCGGCCAGCACGCGCTTGCGCTCGGCTTCGTCCCGGGACTCGACGGTCAGGGCTTCGGGGTTCGGGCTGTCGTCGGCGACGCGGTCGCCAAAGGTGGTGCCTCCGCCCTCGGAGTCGACGGGCACGTCGAGGCTGAGGTCTCGGCCCTTGAGCGCCCCCATCATCAACAGGATGTCCTTGGGCCGAGCGTCCAGTTCGGCGGCCAACCGCGACACGCGGTCTTCACTGGACTCGCCGGAGCGGCGGTCCTCGGCCAGGGCGCGAGGCAGCTTGTAGAAGAGGCGCCGCTGGGTCTGGGTGGTGCCCACGCGCACGAGGCTCCAGCTGCTGATGATGTGGCTCTGGATGTACGCCTTGATCCACCAGACCGCGTAGCTGATGAGCCGGGTGCCCTTGTCGGGCTCGAACTTCTCGACGGCGCGGATGAGCCCCAGGTTCCCCTCCTGCACGAGGTCCGCCAGCGGGATCCCGTACTTGCGGTACCCCATCGCCACCTTCACCACGAACCGCAGGTTCCGCTGCACGAGCTGCTCGGCGGCGGCCTCGTCGCGGTCGTCGCGCCAGCGGCGGGCCAGCTCGACCTCTTCCTCGCGGGTCAGCAGATCACTGCGGTGGACGTCATTCATGTAGCTCTGGAAGGTGTCGCGCGGGTGGTCGGCCATGCGTGGCTCCTCGGGGAGTCCGTCCGCCGGCCGTTGTGACCGGGGCGGAGCTTCCGCAGTGCCGTGTTGGACGGGGTGCTTCGCGATTTATTCGATCGATGGGGCATTTTTTTCCGTGGGCGCCCGAAACCCGTGTCGAGACAGGCAGTTGACAGGGCCAAGACCCCACCCCATCCTCCCGCCCTTCCGGCGCCGCCCTGTCCCCTTGGGAGCCCATTCATGGCCAGCTCAGACTCCGACGCCGGGCGCCTGCCCGAGGCACTCCGACCCACCCCGGAGAACCCGCCCGAGCCGATCCCGGTCCACCCCCTGGCGCTGGAGGAGGGCGACCCGCTTCCCCGCACCCTGGGGGTGATCCCCCTGCGGGACATCGTGCTGTTCCCGGGCATGGTCACGCCCCTCGTCGTCGTGCGGCCGTCCAGCGTCGGCATCGTCAAGCGGGCGGGGACGCTGGGCACCCCGCTGGTGTTCGTCCTGCAGCGCAACCCCGAGCAGCCCGACCCGGACCGCGAGGACCTGTACGACGTCGGCTGCGCCGCGCGGGTGCTGAAGATCCTGCGTTTCTCCGACGGGTCGCTGCGCATCCTCGTCATCGGCCTGCGCCGGGTCCGCCTGGGCGCCGTCTCGGCCCCCACGGCGCTCGTGCGCGCCCGCATCGACGACCTGCCGCCGCTCAACGCCAGCACCGGCCGGGCCGAGGTCCTGCGCCGCGCGCTGCGCGATGGGTTCCGCGCGTGGAGCGAGATCCTGGGCAAGCCGCCCCTGGAGCTCGACGCCGTCGTCGACTCCCTGGACACGCCCTCGCGCATGGCCGATTACGTGGCCGGCAACATGCCCCTGGGGGCGACGGAGCAGCAGACGCTGCTCGAAGAGCTCGACGTGGAGAAGCGCCTCGAGCGCGCCCGCGAGCACCTGGACAAGCAGCGCGCCATCGCCGAGCTGTCGGTGTCGATCAGCGAGAACGTCCAGGCGGCCATGGACCGCAACCAGCGCGAGTACTTCCTCAAGGAGCAGCTCCGCGCGGTGAAGGAAGAGCTGGGCGAGTACGACCCGACGCTCGGCGAGATCGAGGCCCTGCGCAAGAAGGTGCTGGCCGCGGGCATGCCCGACGCCGTCGAGTCCGAGGCCCTGTCGGAGCTCGACCGCATGGAGCGCATGCACCGAGAAGCGGCCGAGTACACGGTGTCGCGCACGTGGGTGGACTGGCTGCTCGACATGCCGTGGAACCTCGCCGCGGTCGAGGACACGGACATCGACGCCGTGGAGTCCACGCTCGACGAGGACCACACCGGCCTCGCCGAGGTGAAGGAGCGCATCCTCGAGTACCTGTCGGTCCGCCAGCTCAACCCCGAGCGCAAAGGCCCCATCCTCTGCTTCATCGGCCCCCCCGGCGTCGGCAAGACCAGCCTCGGCCGCTCCATCGCCCGGTCCCTGGGCCGCCCGTTCCAGCGCATCGCCCTGGGTGGCGTGAAGGACGAGTCGGAAATCCGCGGCCACCGGCGCACCTACATCGGCTCCATGCCCGGCCGCATCGTGCAGGCGCTCAAGCGGGCCGGCACGTCGAACCCGGTCATCGTGCTCGACGAGATCGACAAGGTCGGCAACGACTTCCGCGGCGACCCGGCTTCGGCCCTGCTCGAGGCGCTCGACCCCGAGCAGAACCACGAGTTCATGGACCACTACCTGGACGTGCCCTTCGACCTGTCCCAGGTGATGTTCATCTGCACCGCCAACGTCGCCCAGACCATCCCCCCGGCCCTCGAGGACCGCATGGAGATGATCGAGCTGCCCGGCTACATCGAAGAAGAGAAGCTGGAGATCGCGAAGTCGCACCTGATCCCGAAGATCCGCAAGACCCACGGGCTGACGTCGCGGCAGGCCGGGTTCAGCGACGAAGCGGTGATGGAGATCATCCGCGGCTACACATCGGAGGCCGGCGTCCGCGGGATGGAGCAGAACCTGTCGAAGATCGCCCGCAAGATCGCTCGGCGGGTGGTCAGCAAGCGCAAGGGCCCCGGCAAGATCACGCCGAAGAAGCTCCTGGACTTCCTGGGGCCGCGGAAGTTCTTCCAGGACATCGCCGAGCGCACGGATCTGCCGGGCATCGCGGTGGGCCTCGCCTGGACCCCGGTCGGCGGCGAGATCCTGTTCGTCGAAGCGACGCGCATCTCCGGGGGCGAGCGCAAGTTCAAGATCACCGGCCAGCTGGGCGACGTGATGAAGGAGTCGGCGGAGACCGCCTTGTCCTGGGTCCGCGCCAACGCCGTGGAGCTGGGCCTGGACCCGACGGTCTTCAAGACGTCGGACCTGCACATCCACGTGCCCCAGGGTGGCATCCCCAAGGACGGGCCGTCGGCCGGTGTGACCATCATCTCGGCGCTCGTATCCCTGCTGACCGGGCGGCGCCTGCACCACCAGATCGCCATGACCGGCGAGATCACGCTGCGCGGCAAGGTGCTGCCCGTCGGCGGAATCAAGGAGAAGGTCCTGGCCGCGCGCCGGGCCGGCATCAAGCGCGTGCTGATGCCGCGTCAGAACGAGAAGGACCTGCTCGACATCCCCGCCGCGCTGCGGGACTCGGTGCAGATCACCCTGCTCGACTCGGTCGATGACCTCTGGAAGCACATCTGGGCGGAGGACTGACGTGGCCGACGGGGGGCTGGGGGCGGCGTTCTTCGATCTCGATCGGACGCTGATCACGATCAACTCCGCGCGGGAGTGGTTCCGCATGGAGCGCCGCGAGCGGCGCATCGGGCGGCGCCAGACCGTCGAAGCCGCGGGCTGGCTCGGGCTGTACGGCCTGGGCCTCATGGAAGGCCGGCTGGCCCTGGGCCGAGCCGCGCGAACCGTCGCCGGCGACTCCGAAGCCGCGCTGATCGAGCGGACCGCTGCGTTCTTCGAAGCCACCGTCCGCCCGACCTACGCGCCCGGCGGCTTGGCCGCGGTCCGAGCCCACCAGGAGGCCGGCGAGCCCGTCGTGCTGCTGACGTCGGCGAGCAGCTACCTGGCCTCCTTGGTCGTCGCCGACCTGGGGCTGGACGATTCGCTGGCCATGGAGCTGGAAGTCGAGGACGGGCTGTTCACCGGCGGCATCGCCCGGTTCTGCTTCGGGGCCGGCAAGGTCGAGCAAGCGGAGCTGTGGCTCGGCGAGCGGGGCATCGACATCGGCGACTGCGCCTTCTACACAGACTCGATCACCGACGCGCCGATGCTCTCGCAGGTGGGGCGGCCGTTCGTGGTCCAGCCCGACGCGCGCCTCGCGCGGGCGGCCCGGCGACAGAACTGGCCGGTGCTGGACTGGGCGGCGGCCGAGTAGCTCGCTGGCCCGCGGGGCCGCCCGAACTCAGCGCTGCCAGCCGCCGCGCGGGTCGAAGCCGCTGAGCAGATCGAAGCGCCGCAGCAGCTCCAGCCCCTCCTCGCCGATCTGCTCGGGCAGCTGGATGCAGACCACCAGCTCCTGATGGCCGCCGTCGACACCGAGCCCGCGCAACCGCAGACGCTGGCCCGACCGGCAGCCCGGCGGCACCCGCACGCGGTTGGTGCCGTGCAGCGTCGGCACGTCCAACTCGCAGCCGCCGGCGGCCTCCCAGGGTGTGACCGGGAGGTCGGCGACGACGTTGTTGCCCTCCAGCCGGAACATGGGGTGCTCCTGGACCGCCACGGTCAGCAGCAGATCGCCGGCCCCCCGGGCCGTCGGCACGCCGCAGCCCCGAAGGCGGATCTGGGCGCCGTCCTCGCAGCGAGCCGGGATCGGAACCTCCAGTTGCCGCACCGTGAACTTCGGCCCCGCCGGCACCCGGTAGGTCAGGGGGACCTTGCCGCCCTGCAGTGCGACGACGAAGGGCACCGCGAGCGGCACGGTGAGATCGTCCGACGGGGGCTCTTCGTCGCGGTCGCGGGCTGGGCGTCGGCGCCCGGCGTCGGTGGGCGGGTCCCAGGGCTCGGGGCCCGTGCCCACGCGTCCGCCTCGCACCGGCGCGACGCCGGGGTCGAAGTCCAGGGACGCGTTGACGTCGTCGGCGCTGGCGAAGCCCTCGGCGTTCATGCGGCGGGGGTCCCAGGGGGAGGTGTAGTCGCCGCCCTCGGCCGCGCCGTTTCCGCCGCCGGCCCCTCCACCGCCGCCCCAGTCCATGCCCGTGCCGGGCGCGGGCTCCTCGCCGACGCCCCGGCCCTCGTAGGGCATGCCCACGGCGTCGGCGAGCCCGGCCGCGAGGTCGCTGACCTTGAACCCCGCGGCCGGCCGCCCTCGAGGGCGAGAGGTGGCCTTCGCCCCGCCGCCGCCGGCCCGCGGCACGTCTTCGGCCATGCCGAACAGGTCGGCGAAGATCGACGCGACCCCGCTGCCCGTGTCCGTCGACAGCTCGATGTCTTCGGCGTCCCCGACCCGCGCACCCGGCGCCCGGCCCGCTTTCGACCAGGTCCGCACGCCCCGGCGGCCGCGGGCGTCGTGCTTGCGGCGCCGCTCGACGTCGGACAGGACCTCGTAGGCCTCCTGCACCTGGGCGAAGCGGCGGCGAGCCGCGTCGTCGCCGGAGTTCGCCGGAAGGTCGGGGTGGAAGGTCCGCGCCAACGCGCGCCACGCGCGCTTGATCTCACGGGGCCCGGCGTCGCGGGAGACGCCCAGGACCTCGTAGTAGTCGGTGTCGTCGGTCACGGGAGCAAAAGGGTCGCAGGCCCCCCCGCCCGTGGCAAGGATCCGCCCGGCGCCGGCGAAGGACGCGGTCCGGTCCCTTCCCCCGCCACCCCAACCGGTGGCGGCGGCAATCCGCTGCTACATTCCCGCCATGCGGATCTCGATGGTCTCGACGCCGATCTGGGCGATGAAGACGCCCCCCCTGACCATCACCTACCTGACGGGGTGGTTGAACAAACACGGCCACGACGTGTTCCAGCTGGACTGGAACATCGAGCTGTTTCATCACGCCTCGCCGGCACTCAAGGAGTACTGGGACCGCACGCACCTGCACAAGTGGCAGGACGCCGAGCGCTACGAGGCCGAGATCGCCCCGGCCATCACGCAGCCCCCCATGGCCGGCTACGTCGACCGCATCCTCGCCGGCGACCCCGCGCTGGTGGGCATCTCCGCCTACTCCATCGAGGCGACCAAGCACCTCGCGCGCGAGCTCAAGGCCCGCAAGCCCGGCCTGCTGATCGTCGTCGGCGGTCAGGTCTGCGACCCTGGGTTCTACGGCTACAACCTCGCGTGGTCCGAGGCCATCGACCTCGTCGTGCACGGCGAAGGCGAGGGCCCGCTCCTCGACGTCATCAACCGCCTCGCCGAAGGCCGGCGGGACTTCAGCGACATCGCCGGCCTGCTCGTGCCCCACGGTGCCGGCGGCGTCGAGGACACCGGCCTGCGCTCGCCCGTGCCCAACGTCGACGACCTCGCCTGGCCCGACTTCGAGGGCCTGCCCATGGACTGGTACACGTCCCAGACCGCGGAGCCGTACGAGCCCTCGCGCTCGGTCAGCACGCTCATGACGCGGGGCTGCGTGCGCAAGTGCGACTTCTGCCTGCAGGCGGAGATCTGGCAGAGTTTCCGCTACCGCAGCGCCGAGGACGTGTACGCGGAGATGGCCCACTACACGGCGAAGTACGGGCTCACGAGCTACCACTTCAACGATCTGGTGATCAACGGCTCGGTCCGGCAGCTGGACCGCCTGTGCAACCTGCTCCTGGAGAAGCCCTTGGGGGTGACCTGGGGCGGCAACGCCATCGTCAGCAAGAACCTCAAGCGTCCCCTGCTGGAGAAGATGCGGGCGGCGGGCTGCGAGTTCCTGGGGTTCGGCTTCGAGTCGTTCAGCACGCCCGTGCTCAAGGCCATGGGCAAGAAGTACGACCAGAAGGAAGTGGGGCGGCTGCTGGTCGACTTGCACGAGGTCGGGATGCGGTTCTTCAGCAACCTCATCATTGGCCACCCCGCCGAAGGCCGGACCGAGTTCGCCGACACGGTGCGGTTCCTCATCGAGCACCACCACCTGTTCACCGAGCCGCCCACCAGCTCCTTGCTCATCGTCCAGAAGAACACCCCCATCTACCGCGCCATCGACCACTGGGGCATCGAGATGGAGGACGGCGACGCGCTGGGCTGGTGGCTCAAGGACGGCAGCAACACCCTCAGCGAGCGCAAGCGGCGGGCCCAGGTGATGAACTTCTTCTACGAGTCCCTCTTCGGCGACTCGATCAAGATCACGGACATCGACACGAAGGCGGACCTCGCCGGCGGCGGCGACGACGACGTGATCCCGCGGACCGCCCAGGCCAACTGACGGCGGGGCGGCTGCCGCCCCCATTCGTGGGAATTTGCGCCGAGGGCGGGCGGTTTGCTCGACAGGACCGCGTCCGAGGCGGTAATCCTGGGTCGCCCGGAGCGCCGATCGAATGAACCGTCCCCCTGCTTCGTCCATCTTCCCAACACCGGAGCCGGCCACGGCTGAACCGGGAGTGCGGATGCGCCGAACGCTGAACTTGCGGACGCTGTGGTTGCCGCTGTTGATCCTCGTGGCCGGCTCCGTCGGGTGTGGAGACGAGCCCGTCGACGAGCCGGTGGCCGAGGCCACCCCCGAGCCCACGCCGGAGCCCACGCCCGCTCCCCCGCCCTGGACGACGTCCGAGGTCAAGGTGAAGTCCGGCGACACGATCACGAAACTGCTGCAGGACCAGGGCCTGACCTACGCCGAAGCGCTGGCCGTCGTCGGCGTCGCCGTCGACATCCACGACCTGGCGAAGATCCGCGCCGGCAACACGTTCGAGGTGCGGACGATGCGGGCCGATGGTTCCTTCGGCGGGCTCGTCTACCCCCTCGATCGCTTCGGGGAGCGCCGGCTCATCGTCGAGCGCGGGGCCCAGGGGTTCCTGGCAAGGGAGTCGGCCCTGGCGACGGAGTCCGTGCCCGTCGTCATCAGCGGGGTCGTGACCTCGTCGCTGTGGGGCGCCTGCGAGCGGGTGGGCCTGGCCGCCGACAACATCGCCGAGATGGCCGGCATCTTCGAGTGGCAGATGGACTTCAACACGATGGTCCGCCAGGGCGACTCGTTCCGCGCGTTGATCCAGGAAATGCGCCACCCCGAGACCGGCAAGCGGCTGCGCTACGGCAAGGTGCTCGCCGCCGAGTACCAGACCCGCGACAAGATCCTGCAGGGGTTCCGCTTCGAGGACTCCGAGGGCCGCGTGGGCTACTTCGACGCCGACGGCATGAGCGCCAAGCGCATGTTCCTGAAGTCCCCGCTCAAGTTCAGCCGAATCAGCTCCGGCTTCTCGCGCCGGCGGTTCCACCCGGTGCTCAAGAAGTGGCGCTCCCACAACGGCATCGACTACGCCGCCCCCCGCGGCACCCCGGTGCGCGCCATCGGCGCCGGCACCGTCACGTTCTCGGGCACCAAGGGCGGCTACGGCAAGCACGTGCGGGTGAAGCACAGCAAGACGTACGGCAGCAGCTACAGCCACCTGAACAAGCGCGCCGTCAGCAACGGCGCCCGGGTCCAGCAGGGCGACGTCGTCGGCTACGTCGGCAGCACGGGTTTGGCGACGGGCCCGCACCTGCACTTCGAGTTCTACGTCAACGGCAAATACACGAACTTCCGGGCCCAGACGTTCCCCCGCACCGACCCCATCAGCGAGTCCGAGCGCCCGGCGTTCGAGGTCCTGCGGGACGAGCGCAAGCCACTGCTCCACTCCGTCGACTTCCCGGTCTTCGACGCCGACGCGCCCAGCAGCGAGCCGCCGCCCGAACCCGTCGAAGTGGGCTGGGAGCCCGTCGGCGACACGCCGGCCGAGTCCTCGGGCGAGGCGCCCGCGGCCGGCTGGGAGCCCCTGCCGGGCGACTGGAAGGACGAGTCCGAGTAGGGCTGCGCTACCGCTGCAGCGCCGCCACCGTGGCCAGGTAGTCGTCGTCCAGGGGCAACTCGCCCAGGTGCCGCATCGTCATCGCCCGCGCCGCGTCCAGCGCCGCCACGGGTTTCATGCCGGCGATCATCACCCACGTGGCCATGCGGTACCCCACCCGGCGGAAGCCCAGGTCGCGCAACGCAGCCGGCGCCGTCAACAGCGCGTCGAACGCCGCCTCGTCGGCCGCCAGGGCCGCCTCGTGCTCCGGCCCCAACACCGAGCGCAGGACCGCGAAGAAGCCGCGCTGCAGCCCGAACCGCCCGCAGTCGCGGAGCACCTGGGCGCGCAGGACGTTGTGGCTGCCCTCCCAGTTCTCGTAGACCACGTTGTCGCGGAGGAGCCGCGGCAAGACCGACAGCGTCTCGATGGCGCCGTTGCCGCCGAGCACCTCGATGCCCCGGTTCACGGCGTCGTGGCTGATCAGCGCGGTCTGCAGCTTGTTCAAGTTCACGGCGACGCGGAAGAAGGCCGCCTCGTCGTCGGTGAGCGCGCCGGCGTCGAGTCCCTCGGCCAGCTGGGCCAACCACAGGGTCGAGGCGATGCAGGCCACGGCGTCGGCGTGGATCCAGGACAGCGTCTCCGCGACCAGGGGGAAGTCGCCGATGGCCTGGCCGAACGCCCGGCGGTGCTGGGCGTAGGTGCTGGCCACGACCCAGGCGCGGCGGCAGTGGGCGGCGCAGCCCGCGGCGTTGTAGAGACGCGAGGTGTTGATCACGAGGGTGATCACGCTCTTGAACCCGTCGTCGACGGGGCCCAGGGCCTCGGCTTCGGCGCCGACGAAGTCCATCTCGCCCGATGCCATGGATCGCGTGCCGAGCTTGTCCTTGAGGCGCCGAATGCGGAACGAGTTGGGCGTGCCGTCGGCCCGCAGGCGGGGCACCAGGAACAGCCCCAGGCCGCGGGTGCCCGTCTCGGGGCCCTGGACCCGCGCCGTGAGGAGGAACACGTCGGCGTCGGCGTTGCTGCAGAACCACTTCTCGCCGTCGATCGTCCAGCGGCCGCCGGCCTGCTCGGCCCCCTCGCCGGCGGGGGTCGCCACCACCGCGTTGGCGCCGACGTCGCTGCCGCCCTGCACCTCGGTCAGGAACTGCGACGCGGTGAAGTTCGTGTCGAAGTCGGGGTCGAGCAGGGGGGTGAGGAAGCGCTCCTTCTGGGACTCGGTGCCCAGCGCCTGCAGGGTCCGAATGGCGCCCGCGGCGCAGGCCAACGGGCAGTTGTGGCCAGCTTCGCCGGCCTGGCCCGTCAGATAGAAGAGGCTGAGGATGTACCGGTGCGATGGGGGGGCCTCGCCGTACGCGGTCATGATCCCGGTGCCGTAGATGAGCTTCCCGGCGACGCGCCACGTCGGGTGGTGGGAGACGCCGGCGGTGTACCGCCCGATCCCGTCCCAGTCGTCCAGGACCGGGAGGTTGCGGGCGAGGTTGTTCTCGCGCACCGCGGCGTCCAGGGGACCCGCCACAGCGCGGCCCGCCGCGGCCAGCGACTCGGCCCGGTGGCCCAGCCCGTGGTGGGCGACGAGCGCGGCGAGGTCGGCGTCGTCGGCGTAGAGGTCGTCGGGCTGGGCGGCCAGCCAGTCGGCGAGGGCGGCGCGGCCGGCGGTGGCGGCATTGGGCGGGTTGTTCATCGTTCGACTCCAGCGAAGGGCGGAGCTTACCGGCGCTTGTGTCCCCTGTGCCCTTCCCTGACGGCTCCGGGGGGCCGATGCTTCGTCCGTGCGCGCCCCCCTGCTCCTGCTGGCCCTCGCCTCGACCGCCACGGCCGCCCCGCGAGCCTGGGTCGAGCTGCCCGACACCCCGGCCCACCGGGCCCTCCTGGAGCCGTTTGACGCCGGCCTGGACGGGCCCACGGGCGACCGGCTGCGGTTCGACGTGGCGACCGAGAACCTGGATGCGCTGCGGCTCGCCGCGCCGGCGCTGCGGGTCCTCGCCTCCGATGCGTCGGTCCTCCGTCCGGCCGCCGGCGAGCGGGGGCTCGGTTACCTCACGTTCGATCAGCTGCAGGCGAGCTGGGAGGCGCTGGAGCAGCAACACCCCGACCTCGTCCGCCTCGTGGAGATCGGCCGCTCGCTCGGTGACCGCCCGATCACCGCCGTGCTCGTCACCGATCGCCCCTGGGAGCAGGAGCTGGACGAGCCTTCGATGCGGGTCTTGGGAACCCACCACGGTGATGAGTGGTCTTCCACTGTGGTGACTACCTCCCTCCTGACCGAACTCATCGACCGCGCCGCGGCCGACGAACCCGCCGCCCGCGCCCTGACGGACGGCTGGCAGATCTGGTTCGTGCCCGTCGTGAACCCCGATGGCTACGAGGCGTTCAGCCGCCGCAACGACCGCGGCGTCGACCTCAATCGCAACTACGCCGAGCAGTGGGTGGCCGGCGGCAGCGCGGGCACGGCGCCGTTCTCCGAGCCCGAGACCCGCGCGATTGCGGGCCTGTCGTCCCTGCGCCACCCGGCGTGGTCGCTGACCGTGCACTCGGGCGAGACGAACCTCGGCTGGCCCTGGAACTACACGCTGGATCCCCATGTAGACGGCCCCCTCATGGAGGAGGCCGCCCTCGCGTACGAGCCCGGGCAGCCGGGCTTCTGGTGGACCCAGGGCTCGGGCTGGTTCGTCAGCCGCGGCGACACCAACGACTGGTCCCTGGGCGCCTACGGCGGCCACGACTTCACGCTCGAGGTCAGCGTCGAGAAGTCGCCGCCCGAAGAGGAACTCCCCGACCTGGTCGCGTTCCACGTGGATCCCTCCCTGGCCTTCCTCCTCGCCGCCGCCGACTCGGCCCTGACCGGCCGCATCGAGGCCCCGGAAGACCGGGTGCACGCGACCGTGCAGACCGAACGGCGCTCCCCGGTCCGGGTCGACGCGGAGACCGGCGCCTTCGGGTTCCCCACCGAGCCCGGCCCCCAGACGCTGACCGCCGGGGGCGCGGAGTTCGCTGTGACGGCCCCGGAGGCCCTCACGCTCCTCGGCCCCGCGCCCCCGCGGCTCGACCGCGCCGAGGGCCTCCAGCAGCGCTCGGGCGCCCCCCGCACCGTGCGCGTCTGTGGCCCCGACGCCGGCGAGGTGGCGCTGCTGGACGGCGACGCAGTCCAGCCCCTGAGCACCGAGTTCGACGGCGACTGCGCGGCCGCCTCGCTGCCCAACCTGCCGCCGGGCGAGTTCAGCCTGCAGATCGGCGCCGCCGTCTTGCCCCTCGCGGTCCAGGTGGGCGAAGCCAACTCCCCCTGGGACCTGCAGCTCGTCCGCACCCCGCCACCCCGCCGCGGGGCGCCGTGGACGCTGAGCGTGCCCGGCGGGCCCCGCGGGGGCGAGCTGCGGCTCGTCGGCCCGGCCGGACAGCGCATCCGCCCCGAGCATGTCCCGGCCGAAGTCCCGACCGTCCTCGTGTCCGCTCGCGACCTCGCCGAAGGCACCTGGGCGCTGCGGGTGGTCGGCGGCCAGCAGGACTTCGTGGACCCGGCGTTCGACGTGTTGGACGGCACCCTGGTCGATCCCCCGAAGCCCCCCCTCGACGACCCCGGCGACGACGACGACGGGAACGACGACGACGACGACGACGCCGGAACCGCCTGCACCTGCGGCTCCCCCAACGCCGTCGCCCTGCTTGCACCGCTGCTGCCAATGGGCTACGCCCGCCGCCGGAGACACCCATGCGCCGCTTGATCGCCTTGACCCCCTTGCTCGTCCTGCTCGCCTGCGGTGAGTCCGAGGGCCCGACCTTCACGGAGGCCGTCTCGACGGTCTACACGCCGTGCGACCCGGACCCCATCAAGCTGAAGGCGGCGACGAAGAACCTGCAGCTGGCGTTCTCGCCGTGCGGGTCCAACAACTTCCTGAACTACGCGTGGTCGCCCAACGGGCTGAACCTCTACTACCGGGCGTCCCAGGGGGCCTGGGTCAAGAAGGACACCGGCGAGAACTACCCGCTCCGCATCGGCATGCCCCGCGGCGGACCGGCGTGGATCAACTCGGAGATCCTCGCCTACCCCGACCGCGACGGCCGGAAGATCGGCGTCTACCAGGTCAGCGCCCACGTGCTGAACCTCGTGGAGCTCGACCACATCGAGCCCGACCACCTGACGAAGGGCATCGAGGCCGACGAGGTGCTCTTCAGCGCGTCGGACACCCCCGGCGGGGTCCGCGACATCTACCGATTCCACGCCAACACCGGCGAGACCGAGAAGGCCTTCGACTGGATGTCCGGCGGCGTCGAGACGTTCACCTACCAGCCCAAGGTGGACGTGGTCTGCCTGCGCGAGTTCGCGGCGACGGACGTCGAGTGCCGCAAGGGCGAGTCCGGCGAGCGGGTGATCAAGGTGCGCGGCCGGGACCGCGGCTCCCTGAGCACCGACGGCCGCTTCCTGGTGACCGAAGGCCCCGGCACGCCGGTGGCCGTCATGGGCGCCGAGATGGCCAACCGCCCCAGCTTCCTGCCCGAGACGATCACGCCGCCCCAGTTCTGGATCCACGAGGTCGCGACGGGCAAGGAGCTCGAGTGGACCGGCGTCCACGGCAAGGGGTTCCAGTGGTACACGGCCGCCGACTACTGGGGCTCGTTCCTGCTGTGGGGCTTCGACGACTTCGAGGTGAACCGCAACGTCACCCTGGGCGACTTGCGCGCCTTCATGCAGGCCGGCGGGTTCGACGTCAGCGCACCGCCGCCGGCCGAGAGCAAGCCCGTCACCGCGGCGCCGTAGGGCTCCTCGCAAAAGGCCCCGGGGATCGCGGGGGAGTTCCTCTGGGTGCGCCCTCGCGCCGAGTCGAGCTCGGCCACGTCGATGGCGTCGGTGAGGTCGGTGAATGGGCGGCGCGGCGGCGGCCCGCGGGACCGAGACCGAAGGGCTTGGGCCGGAGCGGACGGAGACCCCGCAGGCGCAGCCGAGGAGGCTCCGGAAGCCCCGCAGGATGCCGAAGGCGCCGGAGGGCCCCCCCCCCTCAACTCACTGAATCAAGCGGCGATCCTCATCCGACATTGACCAAGACAACGGAGGCCACGGACCCGGGCTCCTCAGTACAGGGGCTCGGCCCGCCAGGCGCGCTGCAGCATGCGCAGCCCGGCCTTGTCGCCGGCGATGACCCCGGGCCACTCCTCGCCCTCGCGGCACAGGTCCATGCCGCCAAAGCGCGGCTCCAGGCAGCGGAAGCAGGGCCCCAGGCGCCGGCCGTCGGGATCGTTGAAGTCGCCCGTGCCCGAGCAGTGGGACCCCGTGGATCGGTCCCACCAGGACAGGCGCAGGTTGAACGCCAGGATGCGCAGGTCGAAGCGCCCCCCCAGCGCCGCCCGGTACCGGCCCAACGGCGCGATCAGGGCTTGCAGGCTGCGTCCATCCACCGCGCCTCCCGCCTCCAGGGCGGGGATCAGCCGGGCCGCATGCTCGTCGCGCTCGGGCACGAACATCGTGATGGTGCCGGCCTTGTTGACCTCATCCCAGGCGACCTCGATGGCCACCGAGCCCGTCCAGCCCAACGCCCCCAGTTCACGCGACAGGGCCGTGACCGGCCCCTCGCTGCCAAAGTAGTTGGCGTACAGCGGGGACAGATTGACGGGGCTGAGCAGGATGTTGGGCCCGGTCTCGGGCAGCTCCGTGGGCAGCTCGCCGGCGATGACGCCGCCGGGCGGGGCCGGGACGGGCTCGATCACCGGGGTGGGGGTCGGGGCAGGCCCCGCACACCCCACAAGAATCGCCAGCGCGGCGATTCGCCTCAAACGAGGTTCTTCTTGCGCCGGACCTCCTCGAGGACGCGGCGGTACTCGATCTCCCACTTGTCCGTCCCGGGGCGGAGGTTCTTGAGGCGGCCGCGGACTTCGCGGTCCAGCTCCGCCTCGTCGATGAGGTGCTTGCGGAAGATGCGCATCAGCGACTTCTTCATCAAGCGGTCCTCGCCGAAGACCTCCGCGACGTAGCGGCTGATCATGAAGTTCTCGAGCACCTGACCGACGATCCAGCGGATGCCGTCGTCGCCCGTGGGGTGGCTCTGCTCGTCGGCGAACCGCGACTTCACCTTGCCGAACTGGTCGTAGGTGACGTTGTTCTGCTCCATGAACTCGCGCGTGCGCTGGACGATTTTCCCTTCCTGACGAAGGTACTCCTCCATGATCGCGCGGATGTCCTGGACGGCGTCGTCCCGGTCAGGCTGGTCGACGACGATGTCTCCCTCGAGGGCGAGGGTGTCGATGATGTCCTCCGCAATGCGGGGGACCTGGGAGCGATACAGACGCATCAGTTTTTCCTCGGGCTGCCTGGAGCGGCCCAGTGGGTACGAACGCTAGAAGCGGAACTCGAAGCCGCCGCCGAAACGGAACTGCGACAACCGGTACGCGAGGTGTTGTGCGTCGTACCCGTCGGTCGCCTTGTTCAGCTCCGCCGGCTGCACGAGCACGTTGTAGTAGCCCAACTCAACGGTGAGCCGGAACGCATCGCTGAGGTTGACGTGGAACCCGCCGTAGACCTCGCCGCCAACCTCGGGACCCTGGTTGGACCAGGGGTCGACGTTGGAGGAGTCGAGGGCGTCGTTCTCGTCGTTGTTCAGCAGGACGAAGTCTTGAATCTCGAGGTCGGGCCAGGTGTAGACCCAGGCGATCATCACGCCGCCGCCGAAGAACGGCTGGAACACCCGCAGAAACGGCACGGTGGGAATCGTCAGCTCGTAGTTGCCGCCGATGGTCAGCGCGAACATGGCCGCGTGGGACTCGCGGCGGTAGTTGACGAACTGGCTGTCCGAGGGCTGGGCGTTGGGGTCCGAGCCGTCGATGCTGCCGTCGGGCAGCGTCGGCGCCTTGTAGGAGATCTGGACGCCGCCGAGGGTGCCCTGCCCGCTGTCGCAAGCGAGGCCGGCGGAGGGGTCCGCGCGGCGGATGCACCCGGTGCCGTTGTTGTAGGACGCCGTAAGGCCGAGCTTCATGCCCAGGCCCATGAAGAAGTCGGTGGTGATCGGAACCGACAGGCCGGCCCCGAGCTTGAACGCCTGCGTGTCTTCGACGGCCGGGTTGAACCCGTAGAACCGCATGCCGAGCCGCACCCACTTGTGCTCGTCGTTCCAGACGTCGAGCAGGCTCTTGTTCTCCGTCGAGGCGGGCGCGGGCTCCGCTTCGGAGGCGTCGGCGCGCTGCCCGGACTCGGCGAGCGTGTTGCCTGGCGACTGCGCCAGGGCCGACGGCGCAGCCACCAGCACGAGGAGAGCGAAGATGTTGGCAATCCGCAGCATGGGAGCGCTCCGTCCGAGGCAGGACCAGCAGGCCCCGCCGAGGCGGACGCTACGTACCACGGAGGCGGCGGGCCAGTCCAGACAACGCCGCCCTCAGATTCAGGCCGACGGAGGCGTTCCGGTGCCGCTGACCTCGACCGGATCCACGGAGCAGTCGATCGTGCCGTCGATGCCGGCGGGTCCGCCGTCGACGTCGAATCGCAGCGTGCCCTCGAACTCCAGGGCCGAGACCGACTCGGTCACGTTGCCGATGATCGTCATCTGGCGGGTCATCAAGGCGTCGTCGCAGGCCCCCGACACGGTCGTCGCGCCGCCCGAGCCGATGGAGCCCGTCAGGACGCAGCCGCTGGACTCCAGCGTGATCGCCAGCTGCTCGTCTTCCTGAACGAACTGCGCCGACGTCACCGTGATGCCGGCCGTGGGCTGGTCCAGGAACGCGAACAGATCGTCGAACAGGAAGTCCGGGGGCACGCACGCCGTGTCCTGCATCGTGAAGACGAGGTTGTAGCGGCCGTTGCTGTCGGGGGTCGGCGGCGGGCCGGGCTCTTCGGGCGGGCAGCCCATGAGCATCCCCAGGATCGGCAGCAGCACCCAGCGTCGGTCGGTCACTTGATCTTCTCCCAGGCTGCCTCGAGCAGCATGCGGTCCAGGGGCTGCAAGTCGCCCGCCCCTTCGGGCACCGGCTCATAGGACAGCGAGCGCGGCACGAAGTTGTCGCGGACCTTGCGCCGCAGGAAGTCGAGCACCGCCTCCTCCGCGGTCCACAGCGGCACGCCCGTCGGGGCGCGCATCCAATGCAGGTCGAACAGCACGTCGCGGTACCGGCGGCCCACGGCCCAGGCGGGATGGGGGCGCTCGGGGTCAGGCACCGTGAACAGCACGTAGTCGACGAACAGGACCCCGAAGTCGGGCTTGGGCCGGCTGGGCCGGCGCGGCGCCGGCGCCGTCACCGACGGGGCGGTCGGGTCCAGGGACGCCGCCGTCGGATCCGGGCCGGAGACGGCGGGAATCGACGGTCGACTGCGGGCCTCACGCAGGCGCGCCGCGCGCCGGTTGCCTGAGCGGGCGGCGCGGCTTTCCCCATCCAGGGTGGTCATGGCCGCGCCCAGCTCGCCGACGAACCCGGCCTCCAGGCTGCCGAGAAGGGACGGGGCCTCGGGGTTGAAGACCGGGGCGGGCGCGTTGCCTTCTCCGGTGGGGTCGAAGTCCGGCACCAGATCGGGGATCTGCCGGGTGGCCGTCAGCTCCTCGGGCACCTCACGCGTCGCCGCGACCGAGGGCTCGGGTCGAGACACCGGCAGGGACGCCAACTCAGCGGGGGCCTGGGCGCGGGTGCTGCCCGTGTCCCAGTCGAACGCCCCGGACTCCAGGCCGCCCGAGAGGTTGTACTCGGCGCTGTCGAGGCCCAACTGCTGGTCGATGGTCGACGGATCCGCGGTGGCGTGCGCAGCGAAGTCCTCGGCCCCGGGCAGGTTGAGCTTCGGCGGGCCGGCCGGGGTCGGCGGGGCGCGGCGGCGGCCGAGGCCCACGCGCCCGGGGGCGCCGACGGGGCCCGACTCCACGGGCACCGGGGGCGGCTTGCTCTGGCTGCCGGACCGCTCCTCGGCGGGCCTCCGCAGGCGGCCGTAGGCGCCGCCGCCGATGCCGCGCCCGCGATCGCTGAGCGTCGGCTGCCGGGACTCGGTCTCCATGGCCCGATCGATGAAGTCGCGGAACTCTTCGGGCCAGAGGAACAAGTACTCGTAGACCCCGTCGGTGGCCTCGTCGAGGCCGCGAAGCCGGGGCTGCTGACCGAGCCGACGGCTCAACACGACCCGGCCGGTGACGGGGTCATCGAAGATGAGGTCGAACTTGTAGTTCTTCAGGTCCACGCGGCGCCCGGCGACCCAGGAGCCACCGCCTTGGGGGGTCCAGCGGTCGAGGCCCTCGAGCCCGACGGCGGCCGCGATCTCCTTCCAGGTGCGCTTGAGGCTCGCGATGCCCCGGTTCTCGAGGTGATCCCCGATGGCCTGGACCTGGAACAGGCCCTGGGGGTCGTACTCCTCGGACGGCGGCGGCACCTCGGCGAGGTCCGCGTTGACGAGCCCCCGGGTGCGGCCGAGCACCTCGCCGATGGGCCGCAGCAGCGGCTGAATGGACCCGCCCAGGCCTCGGCCGGGCACGGTGATGTCGAGCAGCTCGCCGCTGCCCAGGCCCGCGCGCAGGTGCTGGGCGAACGGGTTGGCCTGCTCCTCGGCGAACGGCGCCGGCCGGACCGACTGGTTGCGCTCGAACGCGCTGTGGAACGTGGCGACGTACCGAAGGGCATCGAGCGCGCGGCCGAACACATCGACGACCACGCCGTCGTCGAAGGACTCCGCCCGGCCGCCGTACTCGCTCACCCGGCGTCGAACCTCCAGCAGCCGCTGGACGCAGAGCGCCGCGAAGTCGCCGTCGGCGAATCGGCTGGAGCTTCTCAGCTCCGCCGCGCGGCGGTGGAAGCCGGCGATGTCGAAGCAGACGACGGTGCCGTGACGCCGCCCGGTGTGAACGGCGTCCTCGCGGTCCAGGCGCAGCGGCTGCACCGAGCTGCGCAGGCGGTGGCCGTCGTGAACCAGCCGGCCGTCCTCGACGGTGAGGGTGCGCACGAAGCCCCGCAAGGTGTTCAGGAAGTCCCACCGGAGCAGGATCTCCAGCACCGAGCGGGCGTCGGTGACGTACTCCAGCAGCGCATCGCCGCTCTTCAACTTCTTCAGCCACGCCTTCGACAGGTCGTGCCGGCCCCGCAGCGCCTTGAGGAAGTCGAACGAGTCGAGGTGGTGCGCCACGTAGTCCAGGATCGCGGGCTGCATCGCCATCAGCCACGCCACCTGCCCCGGGAAGGGGTCGTCGGGTTGCAGGCCCTCGTCGGCGGTCGCCCGCGTGGCCTTGTCCCGCAGCTCGTCGGTGACGAACCGATCGACCAGAAAGGCCTGGGCGGGCGTACTCCGCCCCCGGGCGTGATCCCGGAAGGCGAGCTCGCACACCGTCCGCACGACCCGCTGCACGACCACGAAGTCGTCCAGCTCAATGCGCGGCTGCAGCAGCCCGAACAGTTCCCGCAGGTCGAAGAAGGTGTAGAGCGCGTCGGGGCGCTCCGTCCAGACCAGCCGGTTCCCCAACAGCTCCCGCTGCATCGCCGACGAGTAGGGCCAACCCAGGGCCGCCTGCTGAACCTGCACGGCGACATCGCAGCGGGCCAGCAGCGAGCGCAGGGCACGGTCCTTGACCCGAACTCCCTGGCCCGGGTCCGAGCCCCGGAGCCGAAGCAGCTCGTTCATGTACTTCTCGGCCTTGGGGGCCTCCGACGGCAGGTGGGTCCGCAGCAGCGCTAGCACCGACTCGTCGGCGTTGAACAACCGCGCCACCAGATCGGCGAGCAACAGCCAGAGGTGGGCGTCGAGCTTGTGCCAGGCAGCGTGGGCGGCGGACCGCGTCAGCAGCTCACCCCAGACCTGGAAGAACGGCTCGGCCTTGAGCTGGTCCAGGGTCAGTCCGTCGACGTCCTCGGCCCAGTCGGGGTCCTGGACCGACTGGCCGATGCGGGACACCAGGAGGCGCAGCAACGCCGCCAGAAGCTTGGGCGAGTGCACGACGGGGTAGCCCTGGATCGCGCGCTGCTCGGTGGCGTCCAGGTACTCGATCGCCCCGAAGGGCGGGACCCAGCGCTCGAGATCTCCGAAGAGGTCCTCGGCGGTGCGGCGGCCTACCAGGAAGTGACAGGCTTGCAGCGCCCGGTCGACGGTGTCGTTGCCTTGCATCCAGCGGTCGCCCTCGTCGTTGGCCTCCCCGGAATCGGGGGGCGCAGCGTAGCAGCGCCCGGCGGGCTCAGTCCTCTGCGGGCGCCACGGGCGCGGGCGCCGGCTCAGGGGCCGGCTCAGGCGCGAGTTCAGGCGTCGGCTCGGGCCCTGGCGCCAGCAGCTCATCCTCGTCGGGCACTTCGTCCTCGTTCACGAGGATTCGCTCCAGCATGAGGATCTCGCCCCGCGTGACGTCGGGCGGCAGCAGGAGGAGCGGCAAGCGCACCGGGCGGGGCCGGACGAAGACCACGGGGTACGGAAGCACCCGCGCGCCCTTGCTGTCGGTGACGAACACCAGCGGGTACGAGGCCTCCACCGGGTCGCCGTCGTGATCGTCGAACTCGATGGCCTCGGTGGCCGCGATGAGGCACGCCTCCAGGGGCTGCGGCGTGTCGTCGGGCCCGTCGATGCGGACCGCCGTCGGCTTGCCATCCACCGCCACGGTGAAGGTCGTCGAGATCTCCCCGGGCTCCCGGCCGATGCCCAGATGGCGGCGGAAGCACAGGAAGAACGACTCCGTCGCCCCGTGCAGGCCCACGCGCAGCTCGGCGGGGTGGAGGTAGCGGTCGGTGGGCGAGCCCGGAGCGTCGAGCCGGTCGCGGGGATCGCCGCCGGTCCCTTGAGCGAACGCGTGCACCGGCAGCAGCAACGGAAGCAAGAGCAGCAGCACCCTCACGGTCGCCTCCGCACCGAGCCCTCGGCGTGGATGGTCTGCACCAGGGCACCGCGGGTGTCCCCGGCGTCGCGCTCCGAGCGCACGTTGCGGGTCCAGTCGACGGCCCACGAGTGGGCCACCAGCTGGCGCGAGGGCAGCGCGAACACCACGACCCCCGAGATGGCGGCATCGCCGGTGAGATTCATGGGCCGGCCGGGGTGCTTGTCCGTCGAGGTCTCGCGGATCTCGCCGGTGTAGGCCAACGCGCGACACCGACCGCAGTCGGCGGGGACCTCACCCTCGGTCCAGCTCAGCACCCACGTGCTCTCGCGCATCAGGTGGGCATCGACGCGCACCCGCGCGTTCCAGGTCGCGCCCACCTCCTTGCCGCCGGCGGGATCGTGGTTCGGCAGCCGCAGGGTGGAGAGCATCAGCACCTCCTCGAGCAGCTCCCCTCCCCGCCCCGCGCCGACGAAGCGGTCCCAGCCCAGGGTGTCGAGGAGCTCCCCGCTGGACTTCATCCGCAACGCCAGGGACTTGCCGACGAGGCCGCTCAGGTCGAGGGCCACGGGGCCCTCACCGCGATCGATGGTGGCCTCCAGGGACGCCACCCGGCTGAGCAGGCCCAGGGACCGGTCCCGGAACACCCGGGCGACGTAGCGCTCGAAGTGGCCGTTCGTCCGCGCGGTGTAGTCGCCGACCCGGGCGATCAGGCCCGCGGTGCCGTACGGCTTCGCCTCGGGAGGGAGCCGCTCGAACGCGGTCGAGACCGTGTGGGTGGTCTCGAAATCGAACGCCTCGAGGCGATCTTCCGGGATCCTGTAGAAGATGTTGCGACGCGCGGCCGCCGAAGCGGTGGTCGCGAGCAGCAACAGAAGCAAGGAGGCAACGGCGAGTCGTCGGATCACGGCCGCGGAGGGTAGCAGTCGGCTGCACCACACCGCCGTCGCAAGTCCACAACCGCCCGTCAAATCCCTGCAAACACACGCGTTTTCAACGTGCCCGATCCTTGGGCAAGCCAGGAAATCCTTCGTGGCTACCCGGACTTGAGGGACTCATTCAGGGGGCATCCACAGTGTTGTCCACAGACCGTGTTCGCAACATCGGCGCCGTCATCCTCGCCGCGGGTCGCTCGGAGCGCATGGGCCGCTCCAAGGCCTTGCTGCCCTGGGGCGACCAGACCCTGTGCGGAGCCTGGGTGGATCGCTTCCGCGAGGCGGGGGTGCGCGACATCGTCGTCGTCGCCGGCCCCGAGCTTCCGGTCCTCAGTGAGGCAATCGACGCCACGTTCGTGCAGAGCATCGACCCCGAGCAGGATGGGCCGCGCGAGTCGCTGGTCCTGGGACTCGACGCCCTGCCGTCGGACACCCCTGCGTTCTTCACGCCCGTGGACGTGCCGCCGGTCTCGGCCGACACGCTCCGGGCGTTGATGAACGCCTACGAGGACGCCGCCCAGCCGTTTGCCGTCGTGCCCCAACGCAAGGAGCGGACCGGCCACCCGGTGCTCGCGGGCCCCGACCTGGTCAAGCGGATCTTCGAAGGCGAGCGGGGCGACCGCGTCGACGAGCTGTTGGCCTGGGCCACCCGCCGGCAGGTCCTCGTCCAGATCGACGACCGGGCTGCGTTTGTCGACATGAACGACACCGCGACCTACGAGAAGTGGGCGCCGCGGTAGGAGCGCCTCAGCTCACGGCGGCGACGAACGCCCGGGCGACCGAGGGATCGACGGGCCCGGTGGTGACTCCGCCGACCTTCAGCGCCGTCCCCACGATGACCCCGTCGGCCTGGACCAGCAGCTCGGCGATGGTGTCCAGGGTCACGCCCGAGCCCACCAGCACGGGCACGCCGTGGGCGGCGTCGATGGCCGCGGCGAGCACCTGGGGGTCCGCGGCGCGGCCCGTCGACGCCCCGGTGATGATCACAGCGTCGGCGCCGCCGCGACCGGTCAGCTCCTCGATCTCTTCGGCCACCGGACGCGGGGGGAACCCGGCGCCGGTGCTGTGCTTGACGGCGGCATCGGCCCACACGGCCACGTCCGGCCCCCAGGCGCGGCGCAACCGCATGGTCTCGGCCGCGCGCCCTTCGATGAGCCCCTGGTCGGTCCAGCGCGCGCCGGAGTGGACGTTGACGCGGATGGAGTCGGCGCCACACGCCGCCGCGATGGCGAGCGCGGATCGCGCGTCGTTCCGCAGGACGTTGATGCACAGCCGCGCGCGGCCGGCCGACCGCTCCACCAGCGCCGACGCGACCCGGGCCATGGCGGCCACGGTGATGGGTTCGACCGCGTCGCGGTGGAACGGGACGTCCCCGAAGTTTTCGACAACCAGGCCGTCGAACCCCGCGTCGAGCAGCGCGTCAGCGTCGGTCAGGGCCGCGCGAAGGACCGCGTCGAAGTCGCCGGCCGAGGGGCTGCCGGGCAAGGGCCCGAGGTGGACCATTCCATTGAGCCGCGGTGGTTGAGCACGCATCGGTGCTGTATAGCAGCCAACAGTCCGGAGACTCGATGCGCTGGCTGCCCCTGCTCTTGATCCCGCTGCTCGGCTGCTCGCCGCTCACGCTGGTGCTCGATCCGCGGCCCGACTGGTCGACCCACCCCCCGGCCGCCGCGTCGGGCGCGGAGCGCTACGCCGCTCTGGCCGATCGGCTGCAAGGGACCGCGGACTTCTACGAGCGCCAGGCCCTCAAGGCCCACACCAAGCAACGGGTGATGGGCGTGCTCAGCATCTTCGGGGCGACGGTGTCGGGCGCCAGCGTGGGCGTGCTTTCGTGGCCGGACTTCCCGGCCCAGGGGCGCCCCGGCGTGGCCGCCGCGGGCATCTCGATGGCGACGTTCTCTGGGCTCTTCGCGGTGCTCCCGATGGCCCACCACTATCCGCTGAAGGAAGCCGGGTTCCGGCGTGCCGGGGCCGAGGCCCGCGCTGCGTACTCGGCGCTGCAGGCCCGCTGCGCCGCCCTCGTCTCCGATCCCGAAGCCGACGCCGCGGCCATGCAGCGCTGCGCCGACGAGGCCGCGGCTGCCGTCGACGCCGCCTGGGCGTTCCCCGCCGACTCCGGCGCCTTCCCGCCCCCGGCCGCCGAACTGCAAGGCCTCATCGAGGCCGCGCGGGCCCCATGACCGCTGCGTTCGACGTCGCCCGGGACCTGCGCTGGCGCATGGTCCGCGGCCCGCTCCTCGACCCCATCGCCCTGATCGGGACGGGGGCAGCGGCCTGGGGCGCATGGCGTCTGGGCGCGCTCCACCCCGAGGGCCTGGGCCCCGTTCTGGCGCCGGTGGCGGCGCTCCTCGCCTTGCTCGCGGTGGCCGGCCTCCTCGCCGAAGACCTCCTCTTCCGCCGCCCCGAGAACGACCTGCTCCGAGCCCAGCCGTTGCGGCGCGACGACCTGCGCCGGCTGCGGGAGCTGGAGGTCCGGTGGTGGTGCGGCCCGCTGCGTCTGGTCATCGCCGGCTTCGTGCTCGGGGCGGCGGGGTGGCTGCCCGCCGCGGCCACGCTGCTGCCGGGGTTCGCGGGCGCCGCGGTCGGGCTCGCTCGGGTCGCTCGACGGCTGGGCCGCCGGGCACCGATGGCGCTGCTGCTCGGCGCGGTGCCCGGAGCCGCGGCCTGGGCGCTGCTCGGCTCCCACCCGTGGGCGGCCCCGGAGTGGGCCCCCGTGGTGGCGGCGCTGGCGACCCAGGCGGCGATGCACGGGATCGCGGCGGCGCTGCGGCCCGGGTTCGAAGAGGAATACGACCGCCTCGCGTCGGCAGCCGCGACCGCGCCCCCTCGCCGCCGCGGAGCCAGCTGGCGACGCCTGCAGCGCCTCCTTCCCCTGCCCCCGCCGATCCGCGCCCGGCTGCTGCGGGACCTCGCGCAGTTCACCCGCGGCCAGGACCTGCGGGCCGCGGCGCTGCTGGCCCTCGCGCCGCTGTCGGTGATCACCCTGGCGACCACCGTGCTGCAGCCCCGGGAGCTGGCCTGGGCCTCGCTGACCGCCGCGGCCATGGGCGGAGCGGCCGTCGCCTACGCCGTCGGGCCCGGCGTGCACGTCCTGCGCAATCGCGCCATGAGCTGGGAGCGCACGGCGCCGCGTCCAGGGCGTAGAGCACTCGCCGCGGCGTTGCTGTGGGCGTCGGGGCCCGCCCTCGCGCACGGGGCCTGCGTGCTGGTGGCCGCCCGCCTCAGCAGCGACGGGCTGCACGCCGCGGCCGTGCCCGCGCTGGTCCTGCCGGTGCTGGGCCTGGAACTGGCCATGGCCCACTACGTCGTCGCCTGGACCCAGTCCACGTCGCTGGGCAAGCGGGTGGCGGGCGAAGGCACGATGGTGTTCTCGCTGCCCGTCGTGGCGTTGCTGGTCGCGGTGGCCGGTCGGATCGCGCCGCCCGTCGTGTTGCTGTACTTCGTGATCAGCGTCCCGTTGCTCGTCCAGGCGAGCCAGCGCTACGACGCCGTGGAGGTGACCTGGTGATCCGCGTGACCGACCTGAGCAAGTCGTACGGCGACGTGGCAGCGCTGGACGGCGTTTCCTTCGAAGTCGCCCCGGGCGAGGTGTTCGGCCTGCTCGGAGCCAACGGCTCGGGCAAGTCGACCCTGAATCGATGCCTCGCGACCCTGATCCGGCCCGACTCGGGCCGCGTGGAGATCGGCGGCCACGACCTCGCCGAGAACCCCGACGGGGTGCGCGCGGCCCTGGGCTACCTCGCCGAGTACCCGGTGCTGTACCCGTCGCTGACCGGCGAGGAGTTCCTGCGGTTCGTCGCCGGCCTCCGCGGGCTCTCCCCCGAGGTGGCAACCGAGCGCATCGAGCGGTGGCTGACCCTGTTCGAACTGGGCGACGCCCGCGGCCACGCGGTCGGCGGTTTTTCCCAGGGCATGGGGCGCAAGCTGGCGCTCGCCGCGGCGCTCATCGACGAGCCGCCGGTGGTGCTGCTCGACGAACCCACCAACGGCCTCGATCCGCCGTCGGTCTTCCTGTTCCGGCAGGTGATCGAACGCTGCCGGGAGCAGGGACGGACCGTCCTGTTGTCGTCTCACGTGCTGCCCCTGGTCCAGCAGGCCTGCGACCGGGTCGGGATCCTGCACGGCGGCAAGCTCGTCGCGCTGGGCACCCTGGACGAGCTGCGGGAGCGCGCGGAGCTTCCCGGCGCGGACCTGGAGTCCCTGTTCCTGCACTTCAGCGGCCTGGACCGCGAGATGCTCGCCCGCCTGGCCGACGCCGGCCTCGGCTGAGCCCTCTCATCGGTCAGCGGCGGGCCGCCCCGTAGGCGATGCCCGCAATGGCCGCGACCGTGGCGATCGCCCGCAAGCCCGGCCCGCCGCCCGGTCCCCCCAGGGCTGCCGTCGCCACCAGAACCGTCAACGCCGGCGCCGCGAGGGCGACCGGCCACGCGGCTGCGTTGGCTCGCCCGTCCCGGTCCACGGCCGCGCCGAGTCCGAAGGCCCCGATGACCCCCACCGCCGCCGAGCACACCGCCGCCGACCCCAGCGCCGCCAGCACCGCCTGCACCGGGTCGTGCCCCAACGCCGGCCAGCCCAGCGCCACGATCGCACCGGCCAGCACCGCCCCGCGGGCGCCACGCAGCGCCGCCCGAAGGCCCGGCGGCACCGTCTCGGGGAGCGAAGTCAGCGCGGCCTCGTCGGCCGGCCAGTAGGGAAAGAAGTTGAACCACTGGTTCGGGTACGCGGCGGCGTGGCGCGACAGCGACTCGGCGTACGCGTCGACGGTGGCCTGAACGTCGCCGGTCGGGCCCAGGTCCTCGGCCAACAGCAGGAACCGGCCGGGCCCCACGCGCACGGCGTTGACGGCGACGGCCCGGGCCTTGCCCAGCCGCGCCAGCTCCGCGGGGCCCTTGGGCAAGGGGACGGGCTCGCCGAGCACCTGGGCCACGAGCGCGCCGTCCCGCCCCGGCAGCGTCCGATCGGCCTTGAACGCGAGGATCTCCCCCCGGCGCATGGCCCCCAGCATCGCCAGGCCCGACTTGACGGTCCCGTCGGCGACGATCGTGTCGCCCTGTCGCGCGATGCCCTCGGACGGGTCGCCCACCTCGGCCAGCAGCCGCTGGGCCCCCGCGTCGTGCACGGCGACCGGACGCACCACCCGGCCCAGCCCCGCCAGGGCCGGCACCACTTCCTGCAGCGCCCCCAGGTGGCTGCCCAGGAGCACGAGCGGGCGCTCGTCTTCCAGCAGCCGCCCGAACGCCGCCCGGCCGTGCTCCCCGCCCAGGAACTCCAGCTGCGGTGTGAGCTGACCCCGCCGGATGTACCAGCGGTCGACGAGCAGCAAGATGTACTGGGCGTAGATCGCCAGCGCGCCCCAGAACGGCCGGGGGTACCCCAGGCGGGCGGCGGCTTTCTTCAACGACTCCCGAGGAATGTTGAAGTGCATGAGGTAGATGGGCGCCAGCCCGATCACCAGGGCGTAGGCGCCGCGCAAAGGCAGACGGCGAAAGGCCTGGTCGAGGAATCGGAGGCCCCAGGCCGGCCCGCCGCCGGTCGTTCTCCAGGAACGGGAGTCGGGGTTGACGTCCGGTGCCAGGTTGCTGGCCATGGGCTCCCTCTTGACGCGCTTTGTCCGAACCATTAGAAACCCGCGGCGCACAGGGCCTCAGGGCTCTCCGTGCTCGTCCGTCGCGGTGCGGCAGGGTAGCTCAGTTGGTTAGAGCGAGCGACTCATAATCGCTAGGTCGGGAGTTCGAGTCTCCCCCCTGCTACCACCGTGTTCGGGGCGCCTCCGCGGCGCCGAAACCGGGCCCTGAATCACGGGCCCCCGGGCCCCCGCCACCCCCTCACAGCTTGGCGAGTTCGGCCTCGACCACCGCCAGGTTGTCGGCAACCTTCCGCGCGTACGAGCTGTCCGGGAACTCCCGCAACAAGCCCGCGAGCAGATCGCGCACGCCCTCGTAGGCCGTCCGTCGGCCCGAGGCCGGCCCCTTGCGGGCCGCGACGAACAGCTGGGCGGCGCGCTCGCGCTCGACTTTGACGTAGGAGTCGGCCGACGCGGCGGCCTCCCGCCGGGCGGTGCGTTGCAGCGACGTCCCGTCGAGGGAGCGGTACTCCTCGATGCCCTCGCGATACCGGCCGGCGGCGATCGAGGCGCGGGCTTCGGCCAGCCGAGCGTCCAGGGCCGCCTTGGACGCATCGAGCTGCCCGGCGTCGGCGTCGGCGATCTGCCCCCGGTACCAGGCCAGCAACCGCCGGTGCTCGGCCGGGTCCCAGCTGCCCGGCGGCATCGAAGCCGCCGCGTCCAGCAGCTCGGCCACCGCATCCCACGGCCCCGGCCCCTGCAACAACACCTCGGCCCGGGCCAGGTCCTCGGTCGCGGCATTCGTGGCCCGGGTGCGCAGGTCGGCGCCCAGGGCCTCGGCCCGGCGCACGATCTCGGGGTCGGCGCTGCGCTCCAAGGGCTCCAGCTCGGCCCACGCCAGGGCCAGGTCGCCGGCATCCAGTGCCTCGGCCGCGGCTTGCAGCCCCGCGGCTTCGGGGCCCAGGACCAGCTGTCGGGCCGCCCGCAAGCCGGTGCGCGCCGCGGCGTCGACGTCGGCGTCCCCGCGGGTCAGCACCGCTTCGTACTGCTCCTCGGCGATCTCCCCCTCCCCCGCTTCGATGGCCCACGCGCCCAGCAGCATCCGCAGGTCCACCGACTCGATCCCCTGGGCCGTCAGCGAATCCAGCACCGCGACGCCTTCGGCCAGCGCGCCCAACGCATCGCCGGACTCGTGCATACGCGCCGCCAGGGCCAGGTCCGGCAGGGGCGTGTGCTGCAACGCCGGGTCGTTGCCCTCGGCCTCGACCACGACGACCTCGGCCGCCGTCACGGCCCGCAGGAAGCGAGCGTAGAGCTGCAGCGCCTCCCGCTCCGATGCGCGGCCGCCCGCCTGGTCCCGCACCCGATCCAGCTTGTCGAGGAGACCCAGGGCCGACTCGATGCGCTTGCGCTGGGCCTGGGCCGCGGGGCCCCCCGCCGGCACCACGGCGAGCCGGCGCTGCAGGTCGCGGCGGATCCGCTCGGACTCGGTCCGTTCCAGCGCGAGCTGGGCGGGCTCCTCGGGCTTCTGCTCGCCGCTCGATTCCACGGCCGGGCAACCGAGCAGAAGGGTCAGCAGCACAGGGGCGAGGCGGGCAGGCTTCACGGTCGGGCTCCAGGCAGCGGGGCGAAGGGCGCAAACGATCGTTCGTCGGAGCGGACGCGGACGGTCAGGACGCCGTCGACTTCGCCTTCGACTCGCAGCCCGGTGCGCGGATCGATGGCCGCGCCGACGAACCCGTCGGGCCACGCGACCGGCAGGGTACCCCCACCCGAGAACGCGACGTCGGCCAGGGACACACGGTCGCCGATGTCCGAGGACTCCACGGCGGCTCGGGCCGCGGCGATCCAGGTCGGCAGGCTGCCCGAAGCGCCGGCCAGGCGGATCCCGCCCCGCCGCATCTCCGTGTTGTCGTCGTAGCCGACGTAGGTCGCGATCACGTGGCCGTGGCCCCAGGTCAGCTGGTCTCCATCGCGCGGCAGCCCGGGGACCTGACCGACGAACGCCGAGTTCTTGTAGGAGTTGGTGGTGCCGGTCTTGCCGAACAGGGGGACGCTCAGATCGAACTCGCTGAGCTCGGCCTGCCGGGCCGGGTCTCCGCTGATCGGGGCCACGACTCCGTTGGCGCGCCGCCCCGTCCCGTGCTCGACCACCGCCCGCAACATCGACGCCAGCTCGCCCCGGACGGGCGTCGAGGTGACTTCGGTGGCGTTCTTGCTCGCGCGGTAGAGCACGCGGCCATCGGGCAGCGCGATCTCTGCGATCAGGCCGCGGGTCGGGAGCACTTCCCCCTCCCCCGGCTCGCCGATGTGGAGGGTCGGGTCCGCCGCCAGCGGATCCCCGAAGAAGCGGTAGGTCTGCCCCGTCAGCATCACCTGGTACATGGCCGCGGCCTCGAGCAGCGTGATGTCCGAGCTGCCCAGGGGCATGGACATGACCGCCGCGATGGGCGATTGCACGCCGCTTCGGCGAGCCAGCGCCTCGACGTACCGGATGGCGATGAGGACCCGGAAGTCGCGCGTCTGGGCGAGGTTGTCCCACTCGTACAGACCACCGGTCCGAGCGGCCGCTGCGGCGTCGGTGGACGCCCGCGCGACCGCGACCAGCGCCGGCGTCAGCAGTCCCTCGAGCAGCAGCTCTTCGTCGGCGAAGAGCGTTCGCGCAATGTCCGGGGACGGGGGTTCTTCGACGGCGGGCTCCGCGGAGTCGTCGTCGTCGCCGGCAAACGCACGGTCCACGGCGTCCTCGGTCTGCGCGTCGGGCGCGAAGGCCTCGTCGGGGTCCACGGCAGCGGCCCCGTCCCCCGAGGGCCCCCCGTCCGGTGCGTCGGGGGCGTCGGGCGCGAACCCGACCTCCTCGTCGGCGCTCAGCGTGCCCGCGATGCGGAGCAGGGCCTGGAGCCCCGCGGCGTCCAGCGCTTCCCAGTCGTCGCCGTGGAACTCGCCGAACGACACCTTCGGTCGGCCGCTCCGCCACCGCACCGCGAAGCCCTCGGTGTCTTCGTCGTCCACCGCCGCGCCCGCGTCCAGCTTCCGCAGAAGCTCGTCCCGGGCCTCCAGGGCTCCCGGCGCCAGCGCCTCCTGCCGGAGCAGGGTCCGCCGCAGCGTCCCTTGTCGGGTCGCCTTCTCCCCGGCCGGCAGGGAGGAGTCGGCGGCCAGCCGATCGGCCTCGGCGCCGAAGCCCAGGCCGTAGCGAATGCGGCGCAGCGCGTCGGCGACGTCGTCGCGGCCATCGAAGGCGAGGTCCACCAGGAGGTCTTCGCGGGCGCGCTCGAACGCCGCGGCCTTCTGCTTGGCGTCGGTGGGCAGCACGCCCTCGGTCTGCACCCGCTTGACCCAGGCGTCAACCGACTCGCCGGACCGCGGCACGAGGTCCACCTGCGCGGCGATGTGGCGGAGCTGCTCGGGGTTCAAGCGGTCGCACAGGTGGTAGAGCAACCAGATGGACGCGAGGTTCTCGCTCTTGGTCGCCGCCCAGAGCATCGACACCTCTTCGGGCGCGCCTTTGTGGTCGGGGCGGGGGTAGTAGAAGGTCGCCTGGTAGGGGAAGACGGCGCGGCGGTTGTCCAGGGGGTCCAGCGCCGACCAGCCCAGCTGCAGCGCCGCTTCGAAGAGCAGGAGCTTCCAGGTCGAGCCCAGCTGCCGACGCGCCGCGGTCGCGCGGTTGAAGTCGCTGTTGGCGGACCCGCCGACCATCGCCCGCAGCTCCCCCTCCTCGAGCACGACCACCGCACCCTGCAGCTTCGGCCGCCACTCCCAGTCGAGGGTGGGCTGTCCGTCGAGGCTGCGGATCGACACCACCGTCGACGAGCCGATGTGGTCTTCCAGATCCGCGAGCAGGGCCGCGACGTCCTTGCGGCCCGCGCGCGCCCACGTGTTCTTGTCCCGAGCCCGCTTTCGCAGCTCCGCCAACCGAGTGTTCCCGGCGCGGTCCACCACGCCGTTCACGCCGCCCAGGTCCAGCGTCGCCGTGCCCGCCTCGGCATCCACCGCGGTCAGCACCCCCCGGTGGAACGTCCGGGGCTGGATTCGGTCCCGATCCACCGGCTTGAGGCCCGTCGCGTCGACGAACAGCTCGCCCAGCTTCGGGGCCTCCAACAGGATCCCCGACTCGGTCAGGTGGTGCCGGAGCCCGTACAGCGCCCCGGCCTGGGCGTCGGCGTCGACCGTGGTGGTGATCCGGAGGCCGGTCGTGCCCAGGTCGAGCACGCCGGCGTCCTGAAGGATGCGCTGGAAGTGGGGCTGCGAGAGTTCCCGTTCCACCTCGTCGAGCACCACGGAGCGGTCGTAGCGGAAGTGCCCGCGGGAGAAGAACCCCGGCTCGACCGACGGGTCCTCGGGCAGCGGAATGATCGCCCGCGCCTCGGCGACCGCCTCGTCGCGCTCGGCGGCCCCGAGCTTGCCCTCGTCGACCATGCGACCAAGCACGTACTCGACGCGCTCCAGGGACCGCTCGCGCGCCCGCACCTGCTTGTCTCGGCCCGCCACCCACGGCGTGTACCGCGCCGGGCCCTTGACCACCCCGGCGAGGAACGCGCACTCCAGCAGGTCCAGTTCCCGGGGCTCCTTGTCGAAGAAGAACCGGGCCGCGATGCCCAGGCCTCGGCCGTTGCCGTTGACGTAGAACTGGTTGCTGTAGAACTCGAGGATCCGGTCCTTGGTGTAGTGCTTCTCGAGGCGCAGCCCGTTGAGCAATTCCCGGAGCTTCTCCTTGAGGGTCCGACTCCGCCGCTTGAAGAGGTTCTTGGCCGTCTGCTGGGTCAAGGTCGAGCCGCCCTCGACGACGCGCCCCGCCTTCGCGTTGGCGACCATGGCCCGGCTGATGCCCTTGATGCTGAAGCCGTAGTGCTCGTAGAAGGTCTGGTCCTCGGCGCTGACGAGGCCATCGACGAACGCCGGCGGAATCTCCGCGAACGGCACGTACTGCCGATGCTGATCGGCAAAGAACACCCCCACCCGCCGCTCGCCGTCCCGGTACAGGACCGGCGATTCCTGGCTGATCGACGCCAGGATCGCGTCTTCGGCCAGATGCTCTCCGGGGTGCAGCACCACAAACCAGCCGTAGACGCCGGCCGCCGCGACGATCCCCAGCGTCCCCATCGCCGCGACGAGGCCGGCCAGCCGCCGCACCCAGCGGCGGCGATCACCCACGGGCGTCCTCCGCCACACCGGCCAACAGGTCTTCCCACGCGATGACCGCGGCGCCCTCGCCGCACGCCTCGGCCAGCCCCCGCGCGGACGCCTGACGCTCGTGCAGGCGCGCGGGATCCAGCAGCGACACCATGGCCTGGGCCACCGCGTCCACGTCGTTGGGGTCGTCGACGACAACCAGACCGGGCCCGCGGTCCAGCACCTCAATGGCGCCGTTGGACGACGACGTGATCGTGGGCAGACCCGACGCGAGGGCTTCCAGCGTGACGTTGGCGAAGGGGTCGTGCCGGGTCGGCAGCGCCATCAGGTCGCAGGCGGCGTAGATCGTCTCCACGCGATCGTGGGATCGCAGAAAGGTGACGCGCGACCGCAGGTCGAGCTGGGCCGCCAGGGCCTCGAACTCGGGCCGGGCCGGATCGTCGCCCAACACGAGCACCCGCAGCTCCCCTGCCTCGTCGCCCAGCTTGGCCACCGCCTTCAGCACCACATCCAGGCCCTTTCGCCAGAAGTCGCTTCCCACGAACAGCAACACCAGCTCTTCGGGAGGCAGTCCCAACGACTGGCGGACTTCGGCAAAGAACAGCTGCCGGCCCTTGGGGTGGAAGCGGTCCAGGTCGACCCCGTTGGGCACCACGACGACGTCGTTGGCCTCGGACCCGTAGGCCTCGATCAAATCTTGACGCGCGCGCTGCGAGGGCACCACGAACACCGACCGACGCAGCGCCCGCCGTTCGTGCCAGAGCCGAAGCCGGTGGTACGGCGACGCCGTCAACCGGAAGCGCTGGCCGCCTGTCGCCGCGCGCTGCAGCAACAGTTCCCACCAGGTGCGATGACAGCCCCCGCCGGCGCGGTAGAGCCGGCCGGGCCCGGTCCGCCCCAGGTGCATCACCACGTCGTGCTGCTCCCGGCGGATGCGCAGCGCCGCCGAGATCAACAAGACCAGCGCCCCCCAGAACCCGCCGCCGCCGACCAGCTTGTGGAACCGCGCCGTGCGCGTGCGGGCAAACCGCGGGTCGACCCGCGCGCAGTAGACCTCGACCTCATGGCCGCGCTGGGCCAGACGGCGGGCCAGCGACTCGGCGAACCGCTCGGTGCCTCCGTCGAGGCCGTAGCTCTTGTGCACCAGCGCCAGCTTCACGAGACCTCCGGGGCGACGTGCCCACCGGGGCGACGACGGCGGCGGTCTAACACGCGCTCCGCCGACTGCAAACGTCCCGTCGCTCGGCGCCCCGGGGGGGGAGTTGACGAGCCGTTCGGGCTGCGTAGACTCCCCGAGCCGTGGCGACGTGGCCAAGTGGTAAGGCAACGGATTGCAAATCCGTGTACCACCGGTTCGACTCCGGTCGTCGCCTCCAAAACGACAGCAAGCCCCCGACTCCCCCGCGGAGTTCGGGGGCTTCTTCGTTGCGGGGAATGCCGCCGCTTCCTGCGGTGTCCGGGGACCGGACCGTCGGGAGGCGCAAAGGGCGTTCACACCGTCGATCGGGCAGACGGATGGGGCACCTTGCGGCTCCGGGCACGCTCCTTACACTGTGGTCGCCGAGGGGCGTTTCCCCTCCTGGAGCCCCCCATGATCGAAGGCGCAGAGAACTCCCAGATCGTCCAGCAGCTCCTCGAGAGCCGCCTGCTCCAGACCGACTGGGTCCTGTACTTCCTGCTCGGTCTGGTCGTGATTTCCGGCGTCGTGCTGGCCTGGAAGATCATCTACTTCACCGTGAACCACGTCCGCGCCAAGGCCCTGCGTGGCGCGGTCGGCACCCTGGTGGCGGGCGGCGAAATCGCGGAGTTCCGCTCGTCCCTCGAAGAGCTGGACGGCGTCGAGGCGACGGTCCTGAAGGCGAGCCTGCGCTACGCCGAGGCAGGCTCCGAGACGGTCGAACAGCAGATGGATGTGGCCCTGGCCAGCAACAAGCGGCGCATGGAGCTGGGCCTGACCTTCCTCGGAACCGTCGGCGCCAACGCCCCGTTCCTCGGCCTCTACGGAACCGTCGGCGGCATCGTCAAGGCGTTCCGGCAGCTGGGCCAGGAGACCGAAGCCGGCATCGGCGCGGTCATCTCCGGCATCGCCGAAGCCCTGGTCGCCACGGCCATCGGGCTCATCGTCGCGATCCCCGCGGTCGTGGCCTACAACTACTTGATGAAGCAGGTCAGCAAGACCGTGCAGAGCAGCGACGCGCTCAACAAGCAGGTCCTGTTCCGTCTGCAGGCCGAGGAAGCCTGATGGCCGGCGCGGTCGGCGGAGGCGACGACGACGCGATCGTCGCCATCAACATCACGCCCATGGTCGACATCATGTTGGTGCTGCTGATCATCTTCATGATCACGGCCAACCTCGTCGACAAGGACGCCATCAAGGTCGAGCTGCCCGAGGCCGCGACCGGCGAAGCGACCGAGAAGACGGTGCTGGGCCTGACCATCTCGCCGGACCGGCTCTGGTACCTCAACGGCACCGAGATCACCGAAGACGATCTGCGCACCTTCATCAAGGGCGAGCTGGCCAACCCCGAGGCGCTGGAGATGTCGGCGATCATCGCCGCCGACAAGAACGTGCCCCACGGCGACGTCATCAAGATGATCGACGTCATCAAGCAAGAGGGCGTCTTCAAGTTCGCCTTGAACATCGACCCGCCCGCCGGCAGCCCGAAGGCCGCCCTGCAGCCCGAGTAGACCGTGGAGTCGCCCTCGCCCCCGGAGCCCACGCCCGCTGCGCCCCCCGCGCCGCCGGCCGTGCGTCCGCGCCGGCGCAAGGGCAAGGGCAAGGGCAACAAGCCGAAGGTCCGGCTCGTTCAGGTCGAGGTGCTCGAAGAGCCCTCGATCTTCGACCGCACGCTCCTCATCTCCCTGGGGATCTGCCTGCTGGTGATGCCCATGTGCGGCCGCGTCGCCTTGCGGGCGGTGCCCCAGTTGCAGGAGGTCGTCGACCAGGTGGTCGAGATGGAGATCTTCGAGCCGACGCCCCCGCCGGAGGAAGAGCCCGAGCCCGAGCCCGAGCCGACGCCACCACCCAAGCCCAAGGTGGTCGACCTGGAGAAGGTCAAGGAACCGATCCCCACCGCGACCGCGACCGAGGAGCCCGTGGAAGAGGCCAAGCCGGTCTTCGGCGTGTCCATGAAGTCGACGGTCGACACGGGCGCGGGCTCGTTCTCCATGAAGGTGGGCAACACCGTCATGAAGGAGAACGACAAAGAAGACGTGCCCCCCGACGACGTGAAGCCCCTCCGGTCCGTCAGCTTCCAGCGACTCGAAACGCCGCCGCGCATTTCGAAGGACTTCCGGGCCGACTACCCTGAGGGTCCACGCGCCGAAGGCATCGAAGGGACGGTCATCATGAAGCTGACGATCTCCGAGACCGGCCGGGTGACCGCGGTCAAGATCGTCCGCGGCGTCCACCCCGAGCTGGACGCCGCCGCCAAGAAGGCGGCCTTCAAGTTCGTGTTCAAGCCGGGCATGTCGGGCGGCGAGCCCGTGATCACCACCAACTACGTCTACCGTTACACGTGGCTGATCGACGGCTGATCCTCCTGTTCTTGAGCCTGTTGGCGGCCCCTGCGGCCGCGCAGCAAGACACGGCCGATCCGGTCGAGGGAGCGCCCGCTGCGCCCCCGGCCGATGCCGCCGTAGAGGGCGCCGAGGCCGCTGCTCCCGACGGCCCCGCCGAGCCCGCGTCGCCGCCGCTGGTGCCGTCGACGACCCCCGAAATCCTCGACGCCCCGGTCCCCGCCTACCCCCAGGAAGCGCTGGACGCCGGCGTCGAAGGCAGCGTCGTCTTCGTGCTGCAGCTCGACCCCGACGGGATCGTGCTCGACGCCGAGGTGCTCCGGGACCCCGGCACCGGCCTCGCCGAAGCCGCCCTCGCCTCGGTCCAGGACACGGTCTTCGACGCGCCGCCCCACGCTGGCCCCGCCCACGAGCTGCGCCGCTACTTCCACGTCGTGCGCTTCGTGCTGCCCGACGAGTACCGCAACCTCGACCCCGACGAGGAGCCGCCCGAAGTCGCCGACGAGCTGACCGTGCTGCCGCAGCTCATCGAGTCCGTGCCCGCCCAGTACCCCGCCGACGCAAAGGCCGAGGGCGTCATGGGTCGCGTCCTGCTCGAGCTCGATGTCTCCGATCGCGGCACCCTCGACGCCGTGCGCTTCGTCGAGACCGACGCTCCGGGCTGGGGCTTCGAGCTGGAGGCCATGCGGGCCGTCTGGCAGTTCGGATTCGACCCCGCCTACGCCGGCGAGGCCCCGGTGCCCGTGCGCATCACCTACACGTACGAGTTCACCCTGGAAGAAGTGGAAGTCGAGGTCGTGGCGGAGACGCCCGACGAAGGCGACGCCATCGATCGCGACGGCCCGGTGAACTACTCCGGCGTCGTGCGCGAACGCGGCACCCGCAAGCCCCTGGCCAGCGTCGACGTGCTGATCGAAGGCTTCGAAGAGTCGACGCTGACCGACGACTACGGGTACTTCGAGTTCCGCGGGATCCCCGCCGGCGTGCACCGCGTCCTCATCGCGGCGCCCGGCTACGAGAAGTTCGAAACGGAGGAAGACGTCCTCCCCGGCCAGGCGACCGAGGTCGTCTACTTCGTGCGCGAGTCCCCCCTCGGCGTCCCCGAGACGATCATCCGGGTCAAGCGCGAGAAGAAGGAGGTCACCCGCCGCACGATCGAGGTCAAGACGATCGAGCGCATCCCCGGCACGTTCGGCGACCCCATCAAGGTGGTGCAGAACCTGCCCGGCGTGGCGCGCAGCCCCTTCGACTTCGGCCTGCTGATCGTCCGCGGCTCGGGCCCCGAAGACAGCGGCGCCCACATCGACGGCATCCGCGTGCCCCAGCTGTTCCACTTCGGCGGCTTCCGCTCGATCATCACGCCGATCCTGCTCGACTCCATCGACTTCTATCCGGGCGGCTACGGCGGCCAGTACGGGCGCCTGACCGGCGGCATCCTGGACGTGAAGACGCGCAACAAGTTCGAGGACACGATCCACGGGCTGGTGCAGGCGGACCTGCTGGACGCGTCGGCGGCCATGACGGGGCCGATCCTCAAGAAGGGCCAGCGCGCGCCCATCGGTGGGTTCGTCGTCGCGGCCCGCCGCAGCTACCTCGACATCGTGATCCCGCTGCTGGCGCCGTCCCAGGTGGATCTGGCGCAGTTCGTCTTCCCTCAGTGGACCGACGTGCAGGGCAAGGTGAGCCTCGATCTCAACGAGGCGCACTCGGTCTCGATGCTGGCCTACTACTCCCAGGATCGCGTCGGCGCCCGCCAGGAGGACCCGACGTCGTCCTCGTTCGCCGACAGCCAGGGCGATTTCCAGTTCCGCAACGACTTCTGGCGAGCCACGGCTTCCTGGAACGCTCGCCCCGGCGACCGCTTCGCCAACAAGTTCACGTTCGCCGTGGGGCAGGACAACACGCGGCTGGCGTTCGGCAGCCTCGGCACGCTGGAGACCAACGCGATCCAGCTGTTCCTGCGCGACGTCGCGGCCTTCAAGGTCGACGAACACCTGACCGTCGAGCTGGGCACCGACATCATCGCGTCGTGGTTCGAGTTCCTGCTGTTCTTCAGTTCCTTCGACTTCAGCACCCAGGGCGACGACCCCAACGCCGAGGTGGAGCCGCTGTTGCTCGACACGGAGGACTTCTTCATCGCCCCCGGCGTCTGGGCCGAGGCCCAAGTGAAGCTGCTGGACGGCCGCATCCAGCTGACCCCCGCCCTGCGCTACGACCTGTGGACGGTGCCCGGCGACTTCGACACGCACGGCCTCGACCCGCGCTTCCGGTACCGGTTCACGGTGGACCCGGACAAGAAGGTCGACATCAAGGGCAGCGTCGGCCTGTACGACCAGCCGCCCCAGGGGTTCGAGATCCTCGACCTGACCGGCAACCCGTTGCTGGGCAACGAGATCAGCTTCCAGACCACGCTGGGCACGGAGCTGCGGTTCACCGACTTCCTCAGCCTCGAGCTCGAAGGCTTCTACAAGAAGCTGGATCGCCTCGTGACCTTCGGCGGCGCGGGCAACGGCACCGACGGCGCCTGGGAGAACTCGGGTGAGGGGCACATCTTCGGAGGCGAGCTCTTCCTGCGGTGGAAGGAGTTCAAGAACTTCGAAGGCTGGGTCGCGCTCACGCTGCAGAAGTCGACCCGGCGGGACCACCCCGACGACGAGTACTACGCCTTCGACTTCGACCAGCCCGTGATCCTGGACATCGTCGGCACCTACGGGTTGCCCTACGGCTTCCGCATCGGGCTGCGCTGGCGCTACGTCTCCGGCAACCCCGAGACCCCGGTCACCGGCTCCATCTACGACGCCGACAGCGACAGCTACATCTCGCTGTCGGGCATCTACAACTCGGGCCGGCTGCCCGACTTCCACCAGCTGGACGTCCGCATCGACAAGGACTTCAACTTCCGGCGCTGGAAGCTGAGCGTCTACCTGGACCTGCTCAACGCGTACAACCGCAAGAACGCCGAGTCCCGGGTCTACAACTTCGACTACACCGAGCAGTCGTTCCTGTACTCACTGCCCATCCTCCCGAACCTCGGCTTCAAGGCGCAGTTCTGATGTCCGTCCCGGACATCACCCCCTCGGGGCGCGCCGGCCGTTGGCCGTCACCGGCCGCTTCGGCTTCCTGCCTCCGCGAGCTGAGATGACCCGACTGCTGCCTCTGCTGCTCGCGCTTCTCGTCCTTCCAGCCCTCCTGGCGGGCTGCAACCTGCTGCAGTTGACGCCGACTCACAGCGCCATCCGCACGCGGATCGTCGGCGTGACCGCCACCCCGGCGGAGATCGCCCCGGGTCAGTCGACGGACCTGACGCCCGTGGTCGTGCACGCCCCCGGGGTCACCCCGGATCTGGGCGCTTTGTGGTTCGCGTGCGTCACCTCGGGCTCGGCCGCCGGCTGCCTGGGCGTCGACCCGACGTCCAGCGACGGCTTCGACCCGTCGGACTTGCAGCTGGGCGTGGGCGACACGTTCACCTACACCGCGTCGGGCCCCTCGGTGGAGGACGCCTGGGCCGCGCTGGAGCCCGCCGAGCGCATCGAGGGCCTCACCGTCCTGGTTTCGGTGAACCTCGTGCCCCGGAGCAACGAGGAGTTGCAGCAGATGCTCATCGACCTCGGCGCGGCGGCCGCCAACGGAGACGACGCCGAGCTCGACCGGCTCAGCGACGAGCTGCAGGACTTGTTCGACGGAGCGATCACGGCCGCGCGCCGGGTCGTCATCTCCGACAAGGCCGACGCAAACCCCGCCCCCGAACCCAGCTGCGCGGTGCAGGAGCTGCTCGCCAACACGAACCCGTCGATCGCCGGCGTCCTCCTGCACCTGGACGAGGACGGCCTGGACGAGGGCCACGAGCTTGGGCCGGTCACGTTCGTGGAGCCGGGCACATCGCTCACGCTGCGGCCCGTGCTGAGCGACGACGCCGTCGAGGACTACCTCTTCATCAACCGCGACGACGAGACCGAGTGCCGCCAGGAGCGGCCGTACTTCGCCTGGATCGTCAACGGCGGGGGGATCGCCGACTACAGCTTCGTCGCCGAAGAAGGCGATCTCGAGGAGGTCGCCGGCCTGCCGAAGTTCGTGTCGTTCGGGCTGCCGGACGCCGACGAGTTCCCGGCGCGGCTGGACCTGTGGCTGGTGTTGCGGGATCGGCGGGGCGGGCTGGCCTGGACGCAGCGCAGCTTCGTCGCCCTGGAGCCCTGAGCCCGCCGGGCGAAAACCCCGGGCCCGCGGCTCGCGATGGTGGAGACGGACCTGACTGCACCGGTCCAGGCGGACGCGATGTCAGTTGCCTTTGTCGACCTTCTTGCCGACGCGGAACGGCGCCGAATACACCGTCGCGAAGTCGGTGCAGCGGGCCTGCGTCAGGGCGCGTCCCGTCTCGCAGCCGTGCCCGTAGGCCAGGCCGATCCGCAGGATCTCCCCGCCGCGCGCACCGATGGCCTGCCAGGACAGCGTGTACGTGCCGGGCGCGACCTCCAGGGCCTCGCCCTCGGACACGCACTGCTCGGTCGGCAGCGACGTGTACGACTCGCGGTCGAACAGCTGGACCGTGAAGGAGCCGCAACCGGCCAGGAAGATCGGCGCGGTGCGCTTGTTCGTCACGATGATCTCGACGACGTCGCCGGCCACGTACTGCTGGCGGCTGGTCTCAACGACGACGTCAGTGGGACCCTTTGCGGCCGGGGCCGCGCTGGCGGGCGCTTCGACCGCCTCCGTCGGAGCATCGGCCGGAGGATCGGCGGGGGGCGTGGCCTCCCCTTCCTGCGCGAGGGCAGTACCGGCGAGCAGCGCCGTCAGGGCGGCAGCGGCTGCAAAGTGGCCTGCGATCCTGCTCATCGACACCCTCCGAACCGCCCGATGGGGGCGACGCGCGGGAGCATATCAGGCGGCGAGCATGGCGCCGCGCCCCCCCCAGCACGCCGTGGCGGGGACGTCCCGGGATTCCGGACGCCCACAACGCTGCAAACACGGGGTTTTGCCGCCCTCCCCTCGCCTTGACACTTTCCAAAAGCGGCTGCTACAAACCGCGCCGCACGAGCGCCCCCGAAAAGGGGCCGGATGCATAGGGCTTCCAAGCCCGTCCACACGGCGCCCCGGCACAGTCCGGGCCGCCCGACCCGAGGACTCTCCCAACGTGAACACGACCCCGCATCGGAGCCCGGCATGACCCTGCTCCGCCTCCCCGTCGTCTTTCTGTTGGCGGCGATGTTGGTCCCGGCCGCCCCCGCGTTCGCGCAGGACAGCGGCAGTGCGACGACGATCGTCCCCACGCGCGCCCCCAAGGAGAAGCGGAACCTGTTGGTCCGCAACAAGTTCTTCATCAAGGGAAAGCGGGTTGAGATCTCGCCGCAGTTCGGGCTGATCCTGAACAACCCCATGAACCAGGAGGTCTACGCCGGCGTTGGGGTCACGTACCACTTCAACGACCGCATCGGCCTCGAGGTCGCGGGCAACTACGCCTTCCTGGGCGGGCCGAGCAACGGCAAGCCCCTGTCCAAGGCGGTCTTGCGGCTGCTCGACAGCAGCGACCGCGTCGAGTCGGTGGACCCGGGCCTCATCGCCTCGGTGTCCGCGATCTGGTCGCCCATGTACGGGAAGATCAACCCGTTCGGCCTGGCGGTCATCAACCTCGACTTCTACTTCGCGTTTGGCCTCGGCTACGGCAGCGAGCAGATCGAGATGCTCGCCCTGGTGTCCGACGGCGTCACCGAGCAGCTGCAGCTGTCCGAGGCGGCGGCCACCAACCACCTGTTCCTCGTGAACTTCGGGTTCGGCACCAAGGTGTTCATCACCAAGTGGCTGAACTTCAAGTTCGATGCGCGGATCCACATCACGTACGACCAGGTGCTCGACTTCGACACCGAGGAAGCCGCGGCCCGCAACCGGACCCTGGGCAACCAGGTGAACCGGCTGACCTGCCACGACGCCGACAGCGGCGCCTTCTGCAAGCCGTCGTTCCCGTCGATCTTCGCGCTGAACTTCGGCTTCGGCTTCTGGATGCCCGGCGACGCCAAGGTGCGCATGGCCCAGGCCCGACGGCGCTGAGGGGGACATGACCATGAACAAGCTGCTGCTGCTTTTGTCCCTGCTCGCGTTCCTCGCTCCGGCCACGGCGTTCTCTGCGCCTGGCGATGCGGCCCCCGACTTCGGGGACGACGACGACGACGA
>Ga0055584_100000025_pt1 | contig 119129 bp, 114 predicted proteins | sample OSDHelmetaG_FD_58716 | JGI IMG/M metagenome (GOLD analysis project Ga0055584, IMG submission 58716) | Pelagic marine sediment microbial communities from the LTER site Helgoland, North Sea, for post-phytoplankton bloom and carbon turnover... | ecosystem: Environmental > Aquatic > Marine >... | reverse complement strand
AATGCCTCTCACTAATTTACTCCGTTTTACTGGGGGAAGCTCACTCCGTCCCCTTTATTTACTCCGTCCCCTTTATTTATGCCAGACCGCCCGGATTCGGGGACATTGCTTTCTGTAGCGCCTCGCGCAGTTCCTCTTGCCGGAACGGCTTGCTGAGGAAGCCCGTCATGCCGGAGCGAACGAGGTCCTTCGGGTCTTCGTGGACGACGTTGGCGGTCACGGCGATCACCGGAATGGTAGAGCGACTGCCGTCCATGGAACGAATCTTTCGTACCGCGGTTACACCATCCATCACCGGCATCTGCAGGTCCATCATAATCACATTTACTATATGGTCGGGCAGATAATCCAGGACCTCGCGGCCGTTGGACATGGTTACCACCTTGTGGCCATCTGCCTCTAACAGGCGCGAGAGCACCATGCGGTTTACCGCGTTGTCATCGGCGACGACGATGTTAAGCGGTGGCAGCTTGATCTCCGAGCGGCTGGTGGGCTTCACTACCGGTGGCTTCGCGCTCTTCAGCGGCAGGAACACCGTGAAGCTCGAGCCTCTACCGGGGACCGAGTTGACGACGATCTTGCCGCCCATGGCGGTGACCAGTTTCTTGACGATGGTTAGCCCGAGGCCGGAGCCACCGAACTTGCGCATCGTCGTCTTGTCCGCTTGTACGTAGGGCTCGAACAGACTAGCCTGGGCCTGGGAATTAATGCCAACGCCGGTGTCGGAGACCTTCAGGCGCATGCGTTCTAGCGCGGTGTCTAACACCACATCGATCTCGCCGGTGTTAGTGAACTTCACCGCATTGCCGACCAGGTTCAATAGAATCTGACGCAGTCGCGTCGGGTCGCCGCGCACGAAGTCGGGAATATCGTCCTCGATGACGAGGGAGAACTTAACGCCCTTCTCCTTAGCCTGGAACGCCAGCGGTGCGAGAGTAGAGCGGAATAGCTCGTCGATGTTGACCGGCACCTGCTCCAGTTCGATCAGCTGGCTATCGAGGCGGGACAGGTCCATCACATTGTTGATTAACTCCAGCAGCGTCTCGCTACTCTGTAAAACCACATCGACCAGTTCCTTCTTCTTGCTGGGTAGATCGCCCTCCTTGAGTAGCTGCGAGGCGCCGATGACCCCGTTCAGAGGCGTACGCAGTTCGTGACTCATTGCCGCGAGGAAGGAGGCTTTCGCCTGTTCCGACTGTCTTGCCTCGTTCTCGGCCAAGGTGCGGTCGTGTACCTCCTTCTCCAGCTCCTTCACCGTGTCGCTCAGCTTCTGCTCGGCGGTGACCTGCGCGTTGCGGAATACGAACGTCGCTGCTGACAGCATCAGTAGCACCAGCGTGGCCTCGAAGGCGAGTGCCATCGCCTGCACGCCATCTATCGGGCCCGCGAAGGGGAATTCGTAGCCGGTGTAGTGTAGGTAGGCGAACACCCAGAGCGTCAGCGCACAGACAATCGACCAGACTACCCCCGCCGTACGGCCCGCCACGAGAGAGGCGATGGCGGGTAGACACATCAGCCAAGCCCAGGTATTAGCCCAGACCCCGACCGACAGCATGGCGACGCACACGACCACCCAGAATGCCGTGATGGGAAGCTGCGACGCGAGCAGGTGCGCATTGAAATAGGCTTGCAGGTAGAGTCCGAAGAAGACCACGGCCGTCGCGATCGCGATGTAGATATTGTCGCGCTCGCCACCGGTGTAATAATTTGACACAAATAGACCGATCGCGATGGGCAGCACGAAGAAGATGGTGGTCGAAAGCGTGCGGCGCTCTCGCAGCATTACCGGGTTGCTGGTGGCTGGCTGCAGACCGCCGTTCCAGAGGAATCTAAGATGGTTTATCAAAAACATGTACTTCGGCTAAGTCCTTGCTACAACAGGAAATTCCAGCTTCTTAAAGATAGAACGTCTCATTCCAGAACCCGAGAAAGTGCGGGGCGGGTACAATAACACAAATGCTATTTCCTAGCAGTTGGATTCTGGGTTTCGTTGCGGAATATTGAGACCAGGTTAGCTAGGCCTGGTTCTCCAGAAGATGCTTGTGAGATATCTCATAGACAGCCTGGAACCAAGCGGGTTCATCGTTCAAATTCGGGACCAGCTGAAAGACTTCGCCGCCGCTCTGAACGAATTGTTCCCGGTACTCGATACCGATCTCGTGAATGGTTTCGAGACAGTCCGAGACGAATGAAGGCGTCACTATGGCAATTTTCTTACAGCCCTTCGCCGCCAATTCCTTTAGATGCTCATCCAGATAGGGTTTGATCCAGGCCTCGCGCCCGAATCGTGACTGAAATGCCAGAGAGTAGCGCTCCTCACCCCAGCCTAGCGCCCCCACGATGTGCTTCGTCGTCGCGATGCACTGCGCTCGATAGCAATAGCGATTGCTCTCGTTGATCTGATCGCAGCAGCTGCTGAACTCACAGACGCCATTGCTGTCCGCCTTGCTTATATTGGACTCCGGCAAGCCGTGATAGCTGAATATCACGTGCTCGACCTGCTCAGCATCCAGGTGCTTGTTGATTAGCTCGGTCCAGGCGCGAGTAAACGCTGGCTCGGCGTACAGGTCGTCTATGAACTGCAGCTTGGGCGCGATCTTCCAGCGAGCGGCTGCCTGCCGCACAGCATGAAAGACCGAGGCCGTCGTCGCGGTCGAGTATTGCGGAAACAGCGGCAGGACCAAGATCTCGTCCCTGCCCTCGCGCTCGAGCTGGGCCATGGCCTCACCGATGAAGGGCTGGCTGTAGGCCATGCCATTGAGCACCAGCACGTCTTCGCCGGCTTGCGTATAGGCGTTCTGCACGCTGGCCTGCAGCCTGTCTGCATAGACCTTCAGGGGCGAACCTTCATCCATCCAGATGGACGCGTAGTCCTTCGCCGTCTTCGGCGCGCGAAATGGCAAGATGATCAGATTGCGCAGCAGCCAGCGACCCACGGGATTCATATCGAAGACGAAGGGGTCGGAGAAGAAGTACTTATAGAAGTCGCGCAGACCTCGGGCGGTGGGCTCGGCTGGCGTGCCTAGGTTCAAGAGTAGGACGGCTTTTGTCATTGGTCTGGGGTTAACTTCCTGATTGCACTAATAATCCAGCTCTACGCTGGCCTATCACGATTGGATCTGCGACGGTCGCTAGACTCCGCCCATCCAAGTGCGGCGATGGTAAAGCGAAACCGGCCTTTGATGCCAGTTTTTCGGGCGCTGCGAGCTGGCGCTGAGGTAGAATAATGTAGCTTCGCCGGCTTTTTTTGTATACTTGGCCCCGATTCGCCAAATTACATCCGAATTTTAACCCCCCTAACATTATTTTTCTGGCAAAAGGCAAACTCGTCATGATTTTTCGCATATTAGTAGTCGCGCTATTGGCCTCTCTCACAATTCCAGCACTCGCTCAGGATTCCAGCTACCGAGCAGAGATCGATGCGCAGCGCATAAACTCTGCGGCTCAGCAGAACGACTCCTGGCTCAGCTATGGCCGCACCTATGCCGAACAACGCTACAGCCCGCTGGATCAGATAGACGGCGAGAATGTCTCCGAGTTGGGCCTGGCCTGGTATGCAGACATGACCACCAGTCGCGGCCAGGAAGCCACGCCCATCGTTGTCGATGGCGCGATCTATATTTCCACTGCCTGGAGCGTAGTCCATGCCTTCGATGTACGCAGTGGCGAGCGGCTGTGGACCTATGACCCACAGATCGATAGAGCGAAGGGTCGCGACGCCTGCTGTGACGTAGTGAATCGCGGCGTGGCTGCATGGAATGGAAAAATTTACATCGGCACTCTGGATGGCAGGCTCGTCGCGCTGGACTCCACCAGTGGTGAAGTGCAGTGGGAGGTCGTCACCGTCGATCAGTCTCTTCCCTATACGATTACCGGCGCACCCAGAATCGTGAAGGGTCTGGTAATGATCGGCAATGGCGGCGCCGAATACGGCGTACGCGGCTACGTGACTGCCTACGACGCCGAGACGGGCGAGCAGGCCTGGCGTTTCTACACGGTACCGGGCAACCCTGCCGATGGCTTCGAGAGCGATGTGATGACTGCCGCGGCGAACACCTGGACTGGCCAGTGGTGGAACCTCGGTGGTGGCGGCACGGTGTGGGATGCGATGGCCTATGACCCGGATCTCGACCTACTCTATATCGGCGTCGGCAACGGCTCGCCGTGGAATCAGGCCCTGCGCAGCCCAGACGGTGGCGACAATCTATTCCTGTCCTCCATCGTCGCGCTAGACCCGGAAGACGGCAGCTATCAATGGCACTACCAGACGGTTCCAGGCGAGACCTGGGACTACACGGCTACGCAGCACATCATGCTAGCCGACCTCGAGATCGAGGGAGTCGAGCGGCGCGTGGTCATGCAGGCGCCCAAGAATGGTTTCTTCTATGTGCTCGATGCGGCGACTGGCGAACTGATCTCCGCCGAACCCTATACGCCGGCGAACTGGGCGACTCATGTAGACCTCGAAACGGGCCGGCCTGTAGAGGCCCCTGAGGCGCGCTTCGACAAGACTGGCCAGCCAGCAATCGTATTGCCTGGCCCTCTAGGTGGACATAACTGGTATCCTATGGCATTTAGCCAGAATACCAATCTCGTCTACATTCCCGTCACCGAGAACTTCATGGGCTATGTGGCGGACAACGAGTTTACCGTAGACCCCGAGGGCTGGAACACCGGCGTCGATTTCGGTCGCGGTTTTCAGCTCGTGATGAGCCAGCCGGAGCCTCCCGTGAATGCCTCGCTGCTGAAAGCCTGGGATCCCATCGCGCAGGAAGAGGTATGGCGTGTGCAACACGATATCGGCACGGGTAACGCCGGTGTGTTAGCGACGGCGGGTGGGCTAGTCTTTCAGGGGAATCGCTCAGGCGAATTCGTAGCCTACGACGATGCAACAGGCGAGCGTCGCTGGTCGACGCTGGTTCAGGCCGGCGTGATGGCCGCACCCGCCTCGTTCACAGTGGACGGCGAGCAACATATTGCACTGTTGGTTGGTGCGCCTGCACTGCCTACCGAAGGGCTCGGCGCGAGCACCTCCACTACCAGCGCCTCGAGCAATAATTCCCGACTACTGTTGTATCGCTTAGGCGGTGAGGCACAGCTACCTAGCATGGACGCACTGACCTCGGCTGACAGTGACGAGTTCGTACTGCCACAGATCAGCGCAACCAACGAGCTGATCTCGCAGGGCGAGACCGCCTACAACCAGAACTGTGCAGTCTGTCATGGGCCTTCGGTAGTCTCTACGCGACCCGAAACCTATCCCGATCTGCGCCTCAGCCGCAGGCTGGTATCGGATGACACCTGGAATGCCGTCGTACTCGAAGGCGAGCTACAAGATAGTGGCATGGTGTCGTTTGCGGAAATCCTGGGAGCGGGCGATGCCGAGGCCATTCGGGCCTATGTCATTACCCAAGCCTCGCTAACTCAGCAGTAGCCGCAATAGGCAAGTCGTTGCCGGGCCACTCCTCTGGTGGCTCGGCTGTACCATAGGACCCCACAACCGAACTCATCCATTCGAACTGGATGCCCGGGAAGCGTGGGTCCGGTGGGGCCAAGCCCAGAGACCTGACACCCATCTTCCGCATCAGATCGGCATTGACTCTCGTGTTCTCGGAAAGCGTATGCCGCGCCCCATCTCGTATCGCCTGGTGCCGGTGGCCGAGGGTAATGAGCTTTCCCAAACCGCGGCCAGTAAAATCTGGATGCACCACGGTGTGTTCAGGTATACCGATAGGTCCCTCGAGCTGAATATCCTGCTCCCTGTAGTAGTCAGCATGATGGGAGCTATCGAGATCTGGATATTGAATGTATCGTGTAGCGGCAATCAGTCTGCCTTCGTGTTCGACGACACGATGGGTTGCGATCTTGTCCACATCCTCTAAACATTTGTTCTCTGGAAAATACGATAAGTCGATCATATTGTTTAAAGTCCAAACTTGAACTCTAAAGTAGGCGATACGCTCTAGCCATTCATCACCATCGACTTCCGTTAATTCGAACTCTTCCATCATTCATCTCTCTCGGGTGTGAACTCTGAAATAAAATTCTGAAACTTGCGCCCGCCTTCGCCCTTGAATTCAGTCGACCGCATAACTGTGAGCGGTGGCGCTGGAATGGTCGGATAGGCTTCAGCATAGGAACGCTTGCAGCTCGCCGACAAGTCGTCAAAGATTGACTCATCGCAGTCGATGCGTAACTCCATAGCCCCGCTCAGATCCTGATAGGCCTGATACTTCCGAACGGCCGACAGCTGTTCTTGGGCCAGGGCATAGACTGTCGACTGCAGCCCTCCCCAGCGCTCAAACGTGCCTTCCGGTAGATAGGCCGTACGCCGATAGCGACCATGCACGGCCCCGAAGGTCGCCAGTGTGCGGCCACATTTGCAGTCACCCTCGGTTGTCTCAGCGAGATCGTCAGCATCGTAGCGCAGCAGTGGCATCGTATAATTTGCAAGCGCGGTGACGAGCAATCTGCCCTTTCTCCCACTGTCACAGCTTCGGCCCTGCTCATCCACGATCTCTACGTGGCAGTGTTCTTCATGTACATGATAGCGCCCACCCTCGGGACATCGAGCGGCGACGATGCCGATCTCGTTCAGTCCATAGTCTTGATGCACGGGGACCTTGAGCGCACCTTCTACTTGCCCGCGCATTTGCGGCGTAAGCGTGCTGGATACTCCTTGAACAGCGCGTAGATTCCTTAGCGCTCCATCGTCAATTTCCTGCAAGGAGATAAATTCTAGGCCGGATGATTGCATCAATAGATAGTTCGGTTTCAACTTGTTCAGGACCTCGACTTGGTCCTGAATGCTGTTCGTGTTGGTAAAGCCCCAGCTGGGGCCCGTTTGAAACAAGCCAGACGCGTAGGGCCAGCTATCTAGCGTGAGTATCTCGCGCTTCTTCAGATAGTTTCCCTGGGGCGTCTTAGCCATTTCTATATCGGGCCTTATCGAGAGCAAACTTCCCATCGGGTCGTAGCGAAACCAGCGTAGCTCGCGCTGCTTCAACCACGGGAACATACCCATGCTACGCCTGTCGTGGTGGATGACAGTGGGCTGCCCCGTCGTGCCCGAGGTGTGCGTGGTCTTCGTCTCACGCTGCTCCGGTGTCAGATAGCGTGGCCGTAACTGCTCTGCATTGGCCGCGACGGTTTCCTTATCCAGAGCAGGCAGCTCCCTCAGGATGCCTGAGTCACGCAGATGGCGACGCCGAATTTTCAAGTCGGCGAAAAGTTTTTGATAGTAGGGGACCAGATCGTAGCAGTGTTCTAACAGGCTTCTTATGGCGCGTGACTGCAAGTTTCGCAGATCTTCGGCGGATCTGTGTTCGTTGGCGGCTAATTGCTCGTGCAGCGCCGGACCCCGATAGCTCGGATGCAGTTTCCAGGCGCTGTTGGCCTCCTTCTCGGTAGTGGGATTCGTTGACAATTCTCTATCCAGAATCTAGTCAGAAAAATTAATAGATCGAACTGCGCTCAACGGCGCCAAACTATACAGGCTTCTTGCTGTCCTGCTCGAACAGCTTTTCCAGTTCCATTCTTCCCTGCTTGGCGAGGTTCAGTAGCTCCTCCAGATTATCCTTGTGTTCGACGGACTTGAGCAGCATCTCTTCGTCGTGATTGCGAAACTTGTTGGCAGTTTCCAAGGCCTGACCCTCGGTGTAGCCCAGATGTTCCAGCGTGTCGGCGGCGGCTTCAAGACTGCTGGCGAAGGTCTCTCTGATCACACTCTGCACATTACGCTTATGCAGTTCGTAGGCATGGCTACGATCTATCGCCCGCGCCACAATGCGAATATCCGGGTTCTGTTCCTTGGCCAGATCGACGATCTGCAACGATTCCTCCACATCATTGACCGCTAGAACCAGTATGCGTGCAGACTTCACGCCTGCCGCCTTGAGCAGATCGAGGCGAGTGAGGTCGCCATAGAACAGTCTGTTGCCGAATTGCTCCACAAATTGAACGTGCACGGAATCTTTATCCATGGCGGTAAACGGTATCCGCCGTGCCTGCAAAAGGCGGCCCACGATCTGCCCGAAGCGACCAAAGCCTGCGATGATAACCTCCGGCTCCTGATCCTCCATTGGCGTATCGTCATCGGCCTGTGTCTCTCTCTTGTCGAGCCAGAGCTTACGCTGCAATACCACCAGTGGTGAGGTCAAGGCCATCGAAAGACCAACGATGAGCGTTACCTGGTCGGAGAGTTCGGCGCTGAATAGCTGTAGTTCCGTGGCCTTGGACAATACGACGAAGGCAAATTCGCCGCCCTGCGACAGCATGAGGGCGAGTTGAAAACTTTCCTTCATCGACACCCTGCGCCAGCGCAGAATGCCGACTATCAGCAGAGACTTCAGCGCGACCAAGGCGAGCGCTGTTCCAACTACCAGAAGCGGGTTGGCATAGAGCAGTGGCAGGTTGATCGTCATACCTACGGCGATGAAGAATAGACCCAACAGTATGCCCTTAAAGGGTTCGATGTCCGACTCCAGCTGATGGCGATAGTTCGAACCAGCCAGGAGTATGCCTGCGAGGAAGGCACCCAGCCCCATGGACAGACCCACCGCCTCCATCGACACCGCAACACTGATCACTATCAGCAGGCTGGCGGCGGTCATCACCTCGCGATTATTGGTGCCAGCGACGATACCGAGCACCCGATTCAGTGCGAAGCGACTCACCGCGAGTACCAGGAGAATCGCGATTACGCCGTAGTACCACGGCAGTGCCTCCTCGGCATTCGAGCCCGAGGCTGCAAGCACACCGACCAAGACCAGGATCGGTATCACCGCCAGGTCCTGCATCAGCAGGATACCGAAGCCCTTGCGACCCAGTGATGAGGCGAGAATATGCTCCTCGTTCATCAGCTGTATGGCGAACGCGGTGGAGGACAGCGCGAGAGTCAGCCCCAATACCAAAGCCTGCTGCGGGCTGAAGGAGAACAACAGCAGCACCCCGCCTATCGCGATTGTACTGATAGCTAGCTGACTGCCTCCGATTACGCCGATGTGGTTGCGCATATTCCAGAGTTTGCTCGGCGCCATTTCCAGGCCGATGATGAATAGCAGCAAGATGACGCCGTATTCGGCGAAATGCAGCACCTCATCCGGATCGCTCACTAGCCCCAAGGCATGCGGGCCGAGCAGGATGCCGGCACAGAGATAGCCGAGTATGGAACCGAGGCCTATCCGCTTGAAAAGGGGCACAGCAATAACTGCCGCCAGCAGATAGTAGAGGGCATTGATTAGCAGGCTGTCTGATTCCATGGCTTCCTCGGAATGTGATGATTGAACGGCGGGCCATTCAAGATTCGGCGCGCAGAATATTGAGTCTTTAGTATTACGGTGCGAGGGACTGCTATCGGTTAATTTTTCGGCAACAAGTGCTCGGCCAAACAGCGTGCGCCGACATTTAAATTTTCAGTAACTAACTATACTCTCGACCAGCGCGCCACCCAGACAGGAAATATAGCCTAAAACCCTCCACAATGCCCGTATCTATTGGCGTGCAGCAGAACGTGTCAGTTCGTAACAAAAAGTCCAGAAATTAGCTGCAATCCGCTTTGAAACCCGTAGACTTAAAGCTTAAGAATTTTGAATTTCATGCAGTAATTTCGAACTTAGAGGGGAGTTAGAAGTGAAAAAATACTTAGGATTAGCCTTAACTTCAGCACTCGCTGCCACCACGGCGCAGGCCGGAGAGCGAGTGGGTGACTTCGCGTTGATCGACCATCAGGGTGCCTTCCAGCACATGGCCTGGTACGACGATCACAGCGCGGTGGTAATCATGCCGATGGCCGCTAGCCAGGCTGATGCCAACACGCTAAAAACACTGCAGGAAAATTACGAGGCGCAGGGCGTCGAGTTCTTCCTGATGAACCCGGGGCTACACACGGATCGCGCGCGCACGCAGTCCACTGCCGCAGAACTCGGCCTGGACCTGCCCGTGCTCATGGACGATGCCCAACTCGTTACTGAGATGCTGGGTATCAGCCGCATGGACGAGACAGTGCTCTATAACCCAAGCAGCTTCGAGCTTCTCTACCGCGGCCCCGTCTCGGGAATCGAGGCTCCCCTGCAGCAGGCAATCGCTGGCGAGAACTTCGAACTGATCACGGCTTCCGGCATGGGCTCTGCTATCGAGTTCGCCAACCTGGATGCACACGCCGACCTCTCCTACGAACACGACATCGCACCTATCATCGCTGAGAACTGCGCGAACTGTCACCGCGACGGCGGCATCGCGCCCTTCGCCATGGACAGCAACCTGGCTGTGCAGGGTTGGTCTCCTATGATCCGCGAAGTGGTCATGACCAAGCGCATGCCACCGGGTCAGGTCGACAACAAGGTTGGCCACAAGATGAAGAACGAGATGAATCTGAGCGACCTCGAAATGCAGAAGCTCGTGCGCTGGGTGAACAATGGCTCGAAGGTGGACAGCGAGATCGATCCGCTAACCGCGCTGACATGGCCAACGACTAAGTGGTCACTGGGCGAGCCCGACCTCGTCGTGCAGGTACCGGAGCAATCCATCCCTGCAACCGGCGTTGTCGACTACATGGACATTCCAATCGATCTGGGCCTTGAAGAAGACGTATGGATCAAGGGAAGCGAGGTAGTACCTGGCGACCCGGCCGTCCTTCACCACATCATCACCACGGTGATTCCGCCTGAAGGCGCACCGGATTTCCAACAAATACTGATGGATATCCTGGCTTCCCTGCCCGCAGAGAAGGCGCAGGCAATCCGTAACGACCTGTTTGCCGCGGTTGCGGCTGGCAAGCAGCCCGATATCGGCGAGGTCTTCAAGGAGATCCCCGAAGTCGACATAGGCGTATTCCTGGGCGGCGGCAGCGACCCAGATCTGGGTTCGGTGGCTGGCTATGCACCAGGCAATAGCGTGGCCCTGAACCCTCCCGGCGTGGGCGGCCTGCTCAAGGCTGGCACAACGCTGAATCTGCAGATGCACTACACGACCTCTGGCAAGGAGACTACCGACGCTACCGAGATCGGCATCTACTTCTATGACGAAGGTGAGGTTCCGAAGGAGCGCATGTCTGGCGGTGTCGGCAATGCCTTCTCGATAAGCATCCCGCCACAGGCAAAGGACCACGAGATGGAATTGGTTACCCTGGTTCCTGAAGAGGCCGAGATCTATAGCCTGATGCCGCATATGCATTTTCGTGGCAAGCGCATGAGCTTCAAGGCCATCTACCCAGATGGCAGCGAAGAGATGCTGCTGTCCGTACCTGCTTACTCGTTCAACTGGCAGCTCGCCCACGAGCTGGAACAGCCACTGCGGGTTCCGGCGGGCACGAAGATCATTGCCACGGGTGCTTTCGACAATTCGTCACAGAACCCCTTCAACCCCGACCCGAACTCCGAGATAAACTGGGGTGAGCAGAGCTGGGAAGAGATGTTCATGGGCTTCTATTCCTGGAAGAACGTCGATCAGAGTGGCTCTGACTAGCAACTAGTTTCTGGTCTTGCGACAAAAAAAGGGTGGACTCGAAAGAGCCCACCCTTTTTCGTTGCCTACTCGCTTAAATAGAGTTGAGTCTGCGCCTACTGACCTTGCGCCGGCGGTGGCGTCCAGTCGCAGCCTTCACATTCTGGCGAGACATCGTTCTGCGCCATTACCGTGAAGACAAAATCGCGCCACACCTCGTTGGGCTGCCAAACCGTATTCATGTCAGCCTTGGCCTCGGCCACAGGCACGTCTTCATAGATCACTCGATAGAGAAAACTGAATGCCGTGGCCCGCGCGTTCACCTGACAATGCAATAGCGTCTTCTTGTCGGTGTTGCGTCGCATGGAGTCGGCGAAGGCGTAGAAGTCATCCGGCAGCGGATTGTCGAAGGACACCGGCACCTGCATATATTCCATGCCCAGACCCTTGACGATCTGATCGGCATCCGGCAAAGCATTCTGATTGTTGGTAAAGGCTATGTAGACAACGCGCTCGAAGCCCTGCTCTGCGATTGTCGCAAATTGCTCCTCGGTGGGTTGTCCCGCACTGGCGAACGTGGGGCTATACTGGCGAAAATTGGTGATCTCCGCCAAGGCTGGGTCGGCCTCCTCTACGGCGAAGCTAGTGCCGGCGATCAGCGGCGTAAGAATCAATAGGCTCGATAGTATTCTATGCATGGTGTCTCTCGCTAAGTGATTTGTGTCTCATTGATTTTAGTACTCACTAGCGCAAGACTATAGCAGAGGAAATACTGCCACTTCTATCAGTTTGCGCTGCGACATACTGTCACGGCCACATTCGGTGCCGATAGACAATCTGTGATATAAATCATTTTTTTCAGAGGTAAGCCATGCAGGAAGAAAAGCTAGAGCGCTGGAGCCACTCCCATAGCTTCGGACAGGATCACAAGAGAGCGGGTGAGTCGCGCACCTTCCTCGTTATCGCCCTGACCTGCTCGATGATGCTAATCGAGATCACGGCAGGTATCCTCTTCGGCTCCATGGCCCTGCTCGCCGATGGCCTGCACATGGGCTCCCATGCCGTCGCACTCGGCATCAATGCCTTCGCCTACGTCTATGCCAGAAAGCATGCCCACAGCAGCCGGTACAGTTTCGGCACCGGCAAGGTGAATACTCTGGGGGGCTATACCGGTGCGGTTTTGCTCGCCGTATTCGCAGGCATCATGGCCTTCGAGAGCGTGCTCCGTTTGATTAATCCCGTCAGCATTGCCTTCAATCAGGCCATTATTGTCGCCGTTCTCGGCCTTGTAGTGAACGGCGTGAGTGTCTTCATTCTTGGCGACAATCATAGCCATGATCACGACGGCCACGACCACCATCACCACGACCACAACCTTAAATCCGCTTATCTGCACGTCCTGGCGGACGCCCTCACCTCGCTGCTGGCGATCTTCGCGCTGCTTATCGGAAAATACTTCGGTGCGATCTGGATGGACCCACTGATGGGCATTGTCGGTGCGGTGCTGGTCGCTCGTTGGTCACTTGGCCTGCTCAGATCCACCACAGGCATTCTGTTAGATGAACAGGCGAACGATGCCATGCTCGATGCCGCGCGCTCTCGCATCGAGCGCGAGCCAGAATGCAAGGTCGTCGATCTGCATATATGGACGGTAGCGCCGGGTGTGCACTCGGCGATCGTCTCTATCGTCGCAGCAGAGGCGAGAGAGCCCGAGTACTACAAGGCTGCCCTGCGCGAGGAGTTGAAGCTAGATCACCTGACCGTCGAGGTCCTGCGGCTAGGCGATAGCTGAGCAGACTTATCCACCTGCCTATCCGGCTACACTCGCGCCAGACGCGGGCTGCGCAGCTGGCTTAGGTGGGCTGAACAGCAGCAATAATACCAGCCCCGCTACTATCCCCGGGAATCCCTCATAGATTGCATCCTGCCAACCTAGCAGTCGCCAGCCTACGGCCACCGCCAGACCCAGCAGTATTGCAGCCATGCATAGGCGCTCGCCCGGCTTCCAGCCTAGGCATTGCATGACCAGTAGCGGCGCAAAGGCGCTAGCCAGACCCGACCAAGACATGATAACGAGGCTGAACACACTCTGGTTGTTCATCAGCGCCAGCATCAATGCAATAGCCACGATGACGGTGGTCGCAAGCTTGATCAACAGCGGGCGTTCGATATTCTTTGGCAGTAGATCGTGCGTTAGGGCCGCAGAGCAGCTGAGCACGAGTGAGTCGGCGGTAGACATGGTGGCGGCGAAAATGCCCGCCAGCGTCAGGCCGACTAATACCGGTGGCAGTAGTTCCAGCGCCATGGTGGGCAGTGCGAGCTCGGCGTCGAAGTTTGCTGTATCGCTCAGATAGAGTCGCGACATCAATCCCACGCCCGTGGCCAGCGCATAGAAGGCGCTATACCAGAGATAGTAGTACAGGCGCGCACGCCGCATGGTATGACCATCGTTGAGCGTCATGAAGCGCACCATGACATGGGGCTGGCCTATCACCGACAGGCCGGCGAACAGCCAGCCAACGATGAAGAGTGTACCGCCGAGGAAGCCCGGAAATGCCACGTCCTCGGGAAACCAATCCAGGAAACCATCGACTTGTTGCAGTTGCATGGCCGTCGCATCGATACCACCGAGCGCCGCCACAGCGGTGAACAACAGTATCGCCATCGCCACTATCATTACAGTTGATTGTGCCGCGTCAGTCCAGATCGAGGCGCGAATGCCGCCGGCGAAACAGTACAGCACGACGATCACGGCACCGAGCACAGCACCTGCCCAAGTCGGCCAATCGAACAAGACGTGCAGGGCCTTGCTGCCAGCAACCAGTTGCGCGCCGGCGTAGGTGAGCAGGAATAGAATGGAGATTATACCGATCAGCCGCTGCAGCGAGGCCTGACCATCGCCGTACCAGTGACTCAGCACGCCGGCATAGCTTAGTTCGCCGGTTCGCTCGGTAGCCAGACGCAGGCGCGCATGCACGAACGTCGAGGCGAGGAAGTCGCCGATAATCCAGCCAAGCATCAGCCAGATAGCGGCCAGACCGGTGGTATAGGTGTAGCCGATGACACCGATGAACATATAACCACTGTTATTAGTAGCTACGGCGGAGAGACCTACCAAGCCGGGCGATATGGTGTTGTCGGCCAGATAGTAGTCCTGCCCCGTGCCGCGACTCTTGAACAGAGAAGACAGCCCGATCAGTGTAAACAGAGCCAGAAAGAGAACGAACGAGGCGGTTATCTGCCAGGTCGTGTCGCCGAGCGCGATCTCTGTCATCAGGAATCGCTGTGACTAACTGTTAAGCCAGGCATATGGCTCGGCCATGGTCGTGCACCTCGACCAGAGAACTGTGCAGGCCTTTAATCGCCTGCTCGTAGTCCTTCTCATCGATCACGAATTGCATGTCTACCTGCCGCATGGACTGGTGTATGGCATGCACGTAGATGTCATTCGAGGCAAGAGAGCTGACCGCCTTTGCCAGCAACCCCGTCACCTTCATATCGCTGCCGATAGCCGATGCGATGCAGACCTTCTTCTGGTCTATCTCGGAGTCGGGAAACAGCTCCTGCAGGGCACAGACGACTCGCTTAACCGTTTTAAGATTGGTCGACAGGAAATGGGTAACCGTATTCGCATTGATATCCTTCGCCATGATATGCACCCTGAAGCGCTGCAATACGGCGAGGATTTCACGGTCGTAGACTTCGATCTGCCCCGCCATCTCCTGATCGAAGAGTTCCAGCGCGAAGACCCCCTTGCAACCGGCTATGATTTCCACGCGCGGTGTATCGCTGACATAGTCGGCTGTAATTAGCGTGCCGCTGTGTTCAGGCTCGAAGGTGTTCTTCACACGCAGGGGAATATTATTCTGACGCAGCCCCTTCGCCGCCTTAGGGTGAATCGCCTCCATGCCGAGATTGGCTAGCTGATCCGCTACATCATAGTTCGTGCGGCCGATCGGAATCGCATTGGCATTGCCTACCACACCGGGATCGGCTGAGCAGAGGTGGTATTCCTTATGGATAATCGCCTCGCTCGCCCCGGTAATAACCGCGATGCGACTAAAGGTCATCTCGCTATAACCGCGATTGAAGCTGCTCAATAGTCCGCCCTTGCTCCGTGCGTAGCCGGTAACAATGGGCAATACGGTGGAATAATCCATCTCATCGAAGGCCAGCCGGATTCGCTCGTCCAGATCGACCGGTTCATCTTCGTCCCAGCCACTGAGGTCGATGAACTGCGTGTTGATGCCGTCAGCCTCCAGCAGCTTGGCCATGTTCCAGGCCGAGTGCGCTTCGCCGATGCTCGCCAACATCTCACGCACCGTCTGCAGGTATTCGCGCAGTGAGAAGTGGCCATGTCGGCAGAGGCTCTGCAGGTTCTGCAGGCACTCCGTGGTCGCGTCCAGGCGCTCGTCGATAAAGCTGTTCGCCTGCTGCAGTGAGAAACCGTCCTTGAAGAGCTTCGCGTTAATCCCGTGCAACTTGCTGCGCAATTCTTTTAGCGCCAGCAGCCAACCATCGTCGTTCTCGCCGTTCGCGAAAAGGGCGTAGACTCCGGGCACTCCCGACTTCTTGTGCTCCAACAGTTGGTTGCTGACCCCGCCATAGGCGGATACGACGAAAAGTCTATCGTAAAGCGAGTTGCTGTGGGTGGGTTTCAGGATGATGTTTTGCCGTACTGACTGGAAGTCACTCATGGACGTTCCACCAATCTTCTCCACACTGTGCTGCTTCTTCGGTACTGGTTTCATATTGGCTTTATTAGCTCTCTTCATTGGATTCAATGGAATGGCTTGTTGCTGCGCCTTTTATTGTGCGCAGTTGATGCAGAGCCGCGTAATCGGCACCGCACGCAGGCGCGCTACGGGAATCTCGGCATCGCATTTCTCGCAGTAGCCGCCGTCCTCGCTGTCTAACCACAGCAGATTCGATTTCAATCGAGCGAGTTCCTGCAACTCCTTCTCGGTAATCTGGCGCTGCACCTCCGAACTATCTTCGTCTGGTTTGGCGGCCTCATTCTTGTCGGCGCCTTGCGCCGCGTCACCCACGTGCAGTTGTAGTTCATCGATTCGACACTTAATGTGGGCATTGAGCGCCTGGAAATCATTGCGATCCATATTGCTCCTCCTATGTAGCTGTACTATTGATTGGCGTTATCGAGTCGCGCGCGCAGATATGTTCTGGCCGCGGTGGCTGGCCGCTGAACGGACTCTGCACGCGGTTGCTCATCGCGTTGTATACGAAGAACGCATTCGAACGCGAGTCGGGTGAGATATTGCTGTTTGAGCCATGCATGGTATTGCAGTCGAATATACACACGCTGCCCGGATTTCCGGTGAACTCACGAATACCCTTGCTGGCTACCAGGCGCGCAAGATTGTCATCATCGGGCACACCGTATTTCTGTTTCTTTAGCGAAGACTTGTAATGCTGTTCCGGAGTCTCGCCCTCGCAGACCAGAAACTCTTCGTGCGAGCCGGGTATAAGTAACAGCGGCCCGTTCGTCGAATTATTCGGCGTGAGGGAGATGGACATGCTAAGCGCACGCATAGAAGGCATGCCGTCTTCCACATGCCAAGTCTCAAAGTCTGAATGCCAGTAGAACTCTCGACCGCGAAAGCCCGGCTTGTAGTTGAGTCGTGACTGGTGCAAATAGACCTGATCGTTTAACAGATATTCTGCGATGCGCACCAACCTACTGTCCCGCGCCAGCCGCGCGAAAATCTCGCTCTGCCTGTGCACGGCGAAGATGGAGCGAACAGAATCGCTTCCCGCTTCAGTGATCGACTCTTCGCGTTTCTTGATCTTCTCGTCACTGCGCAGACTCGCAAGCTCTGCCTGCAAAGCCCCCACCTCCGCCGACGAGAACAGTCGGTCGATGATGAGGAAGCCCTGCTCGGCGTACCGCTTGATCTGGTCAGGGGTGAGCGCATCGGTCTGTGCGTCTTCAGAATAGACCACGGGCTCGCTGCGCGGTATAACCGCTGCGCTTGCGCCTACTCTGCGTGACGGGTAAGCGTCTCGCGGCTCTGGTCTGTGGGAAGCTTGCATATTCATCGTCTTGCCTCTAAATCGCTACCGGCGCCGCTTCGAGTTCGTAGGCACCCTCGGCATTGTGAGTCTCACTGCCGTGCAGCGGCGGGTTGAATACACAGGCGAGTTTCAACTCAGTAAAGGCGCGCAGGGTATGTCTATCGTGCGCATTCAGGTTGTAGAGCGTGCCGGGCTTTATCGGGTACTTCTTGCCGTCGTCGAGGGTCTCAACCTCGCCCTCGCCGGACACGCAGTACACCGATTCCAGATGATTCTGATAGTGCATCTGGAAGTCTGCGCCGGCATAGATCGTGGTGATATGAAACGAGAACCCCATCTGATCGTCTTTCAGCAAAAGCCGCGTGCTCTCCCAGTTCCCATCGGGAGAGACGATGCGGCGATCAGTCTTCTCGGCGTCTTGTAGATTTCTAACTATCATGTCCTTCTCCTGAATCCTCCTAGCTACTGCGCCACTACGCGGCTTTCCTCGAAATAGTCGATCTCGGTGGGAATCTCATCTTCCTTGCTGCAGGTCTCTTTGATGGCCTGCTCCACGATATCGATACCCTTCTTCAAGTTCTCGTCGCTGATGACCAACGGGCAGAGAAACTTCACCACGTGATCCTCCGCTCCACTGGTTTCGAGGATCAGATTGCTCTTGAAAGCCTTCTTGGTGATTGCGCCCGCTATATCGCCATTGACGCAGTTGATGCCCTGAAACATGCCACGCCCGCGAATCGTAAAATTACCCTCGCCGTAGCGAGTAACGATGGACGTCAGACGCGCCGAAATATATTCGCCCTTGCGCTTGATCTCGTTGGAGAACTTGCCGTCGGACCAATAATGATCGATCGCAGCCTTTGCGGTGACGAAGGCGAAGTTATTACCTCGGAATGTACCGTTGTGTTCGCCCGGCTTCCATAGGTCCAGCTCCGGCTTGAACAGCACTACGGCGAATGGCAGGCCGTAGCCGCCCAGAGACTTCGACAGGGTGACGATATCGGGCTTAATGCCGATCTCGTCGAAGCTGAAATAAGTGCCCGTGCGACCGCAGCCAGCCTGTATGTCGTCGATGATCAGGAGCACATCGTGCTTGCGGCACACCTCTTCCAACTTACGCAGCCAGGCAAACGAGGCCACGTTGATACCGCCCTCTCCCTGTATGGTTTCGACGATAACGGCGGCGGGAAGATCGACACCGCTGCTTGGATCGCATAACACCTTGTCGATGTAGTCGGTGGTATCGAAATCGTCACCGAGATAGCCATCGAATGGCATCCGGCTGCTGCCGTTGAGAGACACACCTGCAGCACCACGGTGGTGCGAGTTGCCCGTCGTAGCAAGCGCGCCGAGGCTTACGCCATGAAATCCGTTGGTAAAGGAGATGATGTTCTCCCGCCCTGTCACATTACGCGCCAGCTTCAGGGCGGCCTCCACGGCGTTAGTACCGGTGGGGCCCGTAAATTGTACGCGATAGTCCAACTCTCGCGGCTTCAGTATCTTCTCGTTAAAGGTTTCCAGAAACTCTTGCTTGGCCTTGGTATGTAGATCCAGGCCGTGGGCGATGCCATCCTCGGCGATGTAGTTGAGCAGAGCTTCCTTGAACACGGGGTTGTTGTGGCCGTAGTTGAGGGTGCCGGCGCCAGCGAGGAAGTCCAGATACTGATTGCCATCCTCATCGTACAGGTACTCGCCCTGAGCCTTGTGGAAGACGCGGGGGAAGGCTCGCGCATAACTTTGAACTTCAGATTCGATCTCATCAAAAATTTTCATAGTGTCTTGCTTCCTCTGCTGGTATTTTCTGAAACGGAAGTAGCGCTGGTGCTCGGCACCGCCGCCAACTTGGCGTACAAGTTGTGGAATGGGCCGATGCGCAGTAAGTGCTCAGTATCGTGCTCGCCACAAAAATGGCGTTCGCTATCGAACAGCGTCTTGGAGGCCAAGTCGGCATTCAGCTTGGCAGCCAGGCGTTGAAACAGCGCCTTGGATGCCTCATTGGCTGCCGTGACCGTAGTCTCCAGCTGCGTGACCTGAGCACAGAACGGGCGCCGTAGGATCTGCTCCAGCATCTGACTCGCCAGGCCCTGGCCGCGGCAGCTGTCGCTGACCGCTACCTGCCAGATGAATAGCGTGTCCGGCTGTGACGGCATCAGATAGCCGGAGATGAAACCTACGATCTGGCCCTGCTGCTCTGCCAACACGGAGGTGTCGGCGAAGTGCGTGCACTGCAAGAGATTGCAGTACAGCGAATTGGTGTCGAGTGGCGGGCAGAGCCCGATGAGGCGGTTGATGGCAGCACCGTCGCTGGCGCTAGGTGTGCGGAATGTTGTCTCTGTGTTTTTAGTGATAATAGCTTCCGTATTAGTGATTAATATATTGTGAACTAACTAGTTTTTTGCAGGAATTCCCAGAAATTTCCAGAAAATAATGCATTAACCCACAAAAAACGCCACATTTATTGCTAAAGTGGCGTAGTTCCTTGCAGTAATTTGCATTGTACACGAAATAATAATCGGATTGAACCCCGTGCCCTGAATGGAGCAGCCAATTGAATAACAGCCTCGATAACGTCCTTATCGCCCTGCGCAGGGTGATACGCGCAACGGATCTGCACTCGAAATACCTGGCGAAAACGACGGGGCTTACCACGCCTCAGATGCTGCTGCTGCAAACCGTGAGCAGCAAGGGACCCGTTACCATAGGCAGCCTCGCCACTGAGATTAGCCTGAGTCAGGCGACGGTAACGGCCATACTCGATCGTCTGGCGGCCCGCGACCTCGTGAAACGGGTGAGGTCTACCGAGGACAAGCGCCGAGTCCATATCCATCTGACGCCACAGGCCGTCACCCTGCTAGAGCACGCGCCGGTACCGCTGCAGCGGCAGTTCGCGCGGCAGTTTGACGACCTGCAGGATTGGGAGCAGTCGGCTATCGTTTCCGCGTTGCAACGCGTCGCACAGATGATGGATGTCGATGATATGGAGGCCTCGCCGCTGCTACACGCGGGCGCGGTAGACAAGCCGGGGGAAGCGGCGGAGTAGCTAGAGCCCGGTAGCGCTACGGAATAATTTCCTTATTATTTAGCGCCTTACGTGCCTCCCTGAGAATTTATCCCTAGCCTGAATCCAATTAGGCCGCGAAAGGCATCTACTAGTAAACAGACGCAACATAGGATCATCAACATGGCAGGCGAACTCTGGATTGGAATGGTTTCGGTAATCGTATCGGTGGGGGTCTTACCCCTCAGCATCTTGTATTTTCTACACCGCGTGAGGGCGAAGAAATTGGATACCATCATCAAACTCGTGGAACTCAGTGGCACTGTCGACGCCGACATGATGAAGAGCCTCGGCGACGGTGGCAACAACTACAAGACAGACTACAAATACGGGCTCATCTGGCTCGCCATCGGCATACCGCTGTTCATTGGCGTGTGGATGGAGAGCTCGATCGCCGAGGCGGTGTTCTGTTCAATTCCGATATTGATCGGCCTAGCCTATCTGATCTCCGGGAAGTATCGCCTGCGCGAAGCTGACTAGAATCTGACCAGAAAGGCAATGTGACTACAGAGAGCTTACTGATACTGCGGGCCGTAGCGCGTCGAGACGACGAGGCGTTCTCGGCCCTCGTGCGCATGCACCAGGCGAAGATTCGCGCGTATCTGCTAAGGCTCTGCAGGGACCCTGATCTGGCGGACGATATGGCACAGGAGACGTTTCTGACCGCCTTTCGCAAGCTACAAAGCTTCAAGGGCACTGGAAATTTCTCCGGCTGGCTGTTCAGCATCGCCCACAATAGCTTCCTGCAACACCTTCGCAAGTCGAAGCGCCGCACGGAGGTCACGGAACAATATGGCAGGCAGCAGGAGTTTCACGCCGACTATTACGAGGATATTTCCGAGGAGCAGATCGATCTGGAGCAGGCGCTGCAGCAACTGAATCCAGATGAAACCTCTACCATCACACTGTGCCATAGTTTCGGCTTCTCCCATCAGGAGGCATCGGACATACTGGACATGCCGCTAGGCTCGGTAAAATCCAATATCAGCCGCGGCAAGACTAAGCTCAAGCAGCTGCTCGCGACGAGCAAAGATCTGGAGGAAGCATCGTGAACGACGATACCGATTTCGAACAACTGGACGCGCTATTGGCGCGTCCCGCCACCCCTGCCGATCGCGGCTTTAGCGAACGCGTTGTGCTACGGGCAGGCAAATCCCAGCGCACGCGGCGTTATCTGTTCCTGGCGATGGGGCTCTGCTGGTTCGTGCTGATGTTTGTCGCCGCCTCGCCTCAGGCTATCTATGCTGATCTTATGACTCTTGCACAGTCGTTGGAAACTATTAGTCTCCGCAATACCGTCTCTGACCAGATCGAGTTTGCAACTAGCGCCGCGAGACAACTGCCCTACTCGACGGCAACCCTCTTGCTGCTAGCCCTTGCCGCGCTGGGAAATCTGGCCAAGATGGCAATCAGAGCCTAAGCGAAGCGCCCGCCTGGCCTGCCTTATCAGCATAGGACATTGTGCCGCAGAGCGAGACGCTCTAACCCCCAACAGTCCATCCCGGAAGCTCTTAGTATTGACAGCGGTATTTATGTCCATTATTCTAGACATATGGATATACAGGAAGCCACCATACTTTTCGATGCGCTCTCACAGGAGACGCGCCTGGGTGCCTTTCGCCTGCTGGTGAAGGCCGGGCCTGAGGGCTTGGCCGCCGGCACCCTGAGCGACTCGCTGGGCACACCGCATAACACCATGTCCTTTCATCTAAACCACCTATTCAATGCGGGGATCATCTCCTCGCGCAAAGAAGGGCGGTCGGTTATCTATTCTGCCAACTACGATGTCACCCGCGACCTCATCGCCTTCATCGTGAAGGATTGTTGCAGCGATGAGTTCGCCAACATCAGCGAGAACAAGAAGACCGGCTGCTCAACCATCAAGTTGGAAAATATCTGTTAGCACGGAAATCGTACTAGCCACATAAGCAGGAGACGAATCATGAGAAGAATGCACATCAATGTCGGTGTCGAGAATATGGAACAGAGTATCAAGTTTTATAACGCGCTATTCGGCGCCGAACCGGTAAAGACAAAGTCGGACTACGCGAAGTGGATGCTGGAAGATCCGCGGCTTAATTTCGCGATCACAAGCCATAGCAGCACGCGCGGCGTCGATCACCTGGGCCTGCAGGTAGACGACGATAGCGAACTGGAAGAGATGCGCGAGCGCCTGCGCAGCGCCGATATGTCGCTGTTCGACGAGGGCGAGACTGTTTGCTGCTACGCGCGATCGGATAAGTCCTGGGTACAGGATCCCTCGGGCGTCGCCTGGGAAGCGTTCAAGACTATGGAAGACGTGCAGCTGTTCTCCTCCGCCGAGGAGAAAACCGAGAGCGCCTGCTGCGCGCCCAGTGCCGAGAAGAAATCCGATTGCTGCGCACCCGCCGCTTAAACGCTCTCAAAAATGAAAAACATACTCGTACTCTGTACCGGCAACTCCTGCCGTTCCATCTTGGCCGAGTGCCTCATCAATAATCTCGGCGCTGGAAAATACCAGGCCGAGAGCGCAGGCAGCCGGCCCGCCGGCTATGTGCATCCAAAATCCATCGCGACGCTTGAGCGACATGGGGTCCCCGTGCCACAGCCGCGCAGCAAGTCCTGGATTGAGTTCGCGGATCACAGCTTCGACCTGATTATCACCGTGTGCGATCAGGCCGCAAGCGAGAGCTGCCCTGTTAGCTTCGGCGAGCACGGCACACTGCACTGGAGCACGGCAGACCCTGCCGGCGTCGAGGGCTCGGAGGCGGAGATCGACGGGGCCTTCGAAGCCTGCTTCCAGACGCTGAAAACACGCATAGAGACGGAACTACTATGAGCAGCGATACGCAATCCGCCATGGGCCTTTTTGAGCGCTACCTCTCGCTGTGGGTCGCTCTGTGCATCGCTGCGGGCGTGGGGCTGGGCATCTCGTTTCCCGCACTATTCGAAGCAATCGCGACCATCGAGTACGCGAGTGTCAATCTGGTGGTTGCCGCGTTCATCTGGATCATGATCTACCCGATGATGGTTAACGTGGACTTCGCCTCGCTGAGAGATGTGGGCAAGAAACCGAAGGGGCTCTGCATCACGCTGGTGGTGAATTGGCTGGTCAAGCCATTCTCGATGGCGGCCCTCGGCATACTCTTCTTCGAGTACCTGTTCGCCGGCATGGTCGATCCGCAGACTGCGAAACAATACATTGCCGGCATGATTCTCCTGGGCGTAGCACCGTGCACCGCTATGGTCTTCGTCTGGAGTCAGCTGGTACGCGGCGACGCCAACTACACCCTGGTGCAGGTTTCGATTAACGACATCATCATGATATTCGCATTCGCACCGCTGACGGCGCTGCTATTGGGCGTTACCGACATCGTCGTGCCCTGGGAGACGCTACTGCTTTCCGTGCTGCTCTACGTTGTCATCCCGCTCGTCGCTGGCTATCTCACCAGGCGGCGACTGGAGGGTACTGGGAGTGTAGAGCGCATCGCCAACTTCACTAGCAAGATAAAGCCCTACTCCGTAGTAGGACTGCTGGCGACCGTCGTGCTGCTATTCGGTTTTCAGGCACAGACGATTCTGTCCCAGCCACTGGTCATCTTGCTGATCGCGACACCGCTGCTGATTCAGAGCTACGGCATTTTCGCAATCGCCTATGGCTGGGCCTATCTATGGCGGGTGCCGTTTAGTACGGCAGCCCCCGCGGCGTTGATTGGCACATCCAATTTCTTCGAGCTCGCGGTAGCCGTCGCGATTAGCCTGTTCGGCCTGAACTCGGGCGCCGCGCTCGCCACCGTGGTAGGCGTGTTAGTCGAAGTGCCGGTGATGCTGTCGCTGGTGGCCTTCGCCAATGCCACACGCGCACGCTTCGCGCTGTAGCCGGCCACGACTCGCGGGCAGTGACAAATAGTCTGAGGGATATAGACTTAAGACTTAGCGGCTACTGCGCTGTGCAGCGAGCTCAATCTCAAGCCACTGCTTTGCCGTGTGTTCGCCACTGGCGGCACAGATGATCAGATAAGGCCTGCCGCTAATTGAGCTCTTGCTCGCCAGGCGATCGATAAATTGCTCGACGGTCTTGGCGTAGCGCTTGCCGCGCCTATACTTCAGGCGCATATGATCCGCCGCCTCCAGTGAGTCGTAACGCTTGCCGTTGCGTTCGAATTCGCAGCCACTCAGTTGAACCGCTTCGATCAATCCCTGAATCTCGGCCTCGGCCAGATCCTGTGCCGCTGCACTGCCCATCGCGCATAGGGCGGTAAGGCTTAAGGCTGCGATCGAGATCGCTTTACGCAACTTCATAGCATTAAGCTGACGGACATCGGGTTGTGGTCGGAGGATTCGACCTCGAAGGTCATGGCTTGCTGCACTGAGAGGCCACCTACGAAAACATGATCCACGGTTGAGCCGAAGAACTTCGTGCGATTGTCGTCGTTAAAGGCGATGGGATTGAGGCCGAAGCGCGCAGTCATCTTCTCCAGAATCTCGTAACGCGCGGGGCGCCAGGTATTAAAATCGCCGGAGAAGACAACCGGCCCGCTGTGCTGCAGTAGAAGCTGCTCTACTTCCGCCAGTTGTTCGCGGAAGGCAGCGTGACCGAGGGTGAAATTTACCATGTGGGTATTGATAACCAGAAGCGTGTCGCTTGAGCCCTCTATCGCGAATCGGGTCACCATGGTGGCCTTGGGTGTGCGCAGCCAGGGCTCTACGGTCAATAGGCGGCATTGCTCCATCGGTTGCACGCTGCTGATCGTCGCTACGCCGGAGACAAGCTCGCCGCTGCTGTAACCCTCGGAGAACGACCAATGCTCGTCGACTTCCACGAAGCGCGGCGTTTCCATCTGCTTGGTTGCCTCCTGAATCAAGACCAGATCGGCATCGGCGGCGAGGCTAAGTAGATCCCTATCCCAGTTCGCGATGCTGCCCTTCTTGATGTTCCAGTTAAACAGCGTAAAGCCCCGGCTGTCCAAGCCCTTGCCGGAATGTGGCAGGAACTGACAGCGCTCGCCCGAGTCGATGGCTGCGCTGGACAAAACAGGCGACGGCGGCGCCGCAACAGCCGAGCCGAGCTCGGTCAGAGCTAGCGCGCCCAGGACTAATAGCGAGCACAAGGCAACCGGTTTTTTAGGGAGTTTTTCCAACATCGCGTACCACGGAGTTTGTACTCTAATTCTTCTACAACTCGATCTCGGCGTACAGGGCAATATCCCCAGAGTTGGGGAAAAATCAGGCGAAAGCGAGCAGCCAAGCTGCTCTAAAGTTTGCTGACTGTGCTATCTACAGGAAGTTATTGGGCCAGATCATGCTGCGCCACATATGGGCAACGGGGCTGCCATCGAAGCCCAGGCCTTCCTTAGGCTGCCTGAAATGCCTGCCTATGATATCGGTGAAGTCATCGACGTCGACCGACACACCTTCCTCGAACGAGTACAGGTCGTTTAGCGTGATCAGGCGCGCTGTCATATACCAGCGATGTTTCTTCGCCTCCTCCCAGGCCTGCACCAGATAGGGCTCGGGCTTGTAATCGGCGCCGAAGAACTCGATATAGGCCTGTGGGTATTCATAGCCTACCGACTCATCCGGGAAGAAGCGCAGCGCCTGATGCTTCTCGATCGCCCAGGCGATCTCAGGATCGACGTAGGGCGCAATCATCTGCGCACACCAGTAGCCGTGATCGGTGCGGATGAAGTTTCCGACACAGATATCGTGCAGCAGACAGGCCAGCACAATCTTCTCATCCAGGCCATTAATCTTGGCCAGGCGCGCGCTCTGCAATACATGGTTCGCCGGCGCGAAGCGCAGCTTGAAGAAGTCGATCAGCGTCGGCGCCTCGGGCATCTCGGGCAGGCGTGGGTCGTCGTGCTGATACCAGGGGCGCGTGTCCCCCGCTACCGGTTCGGGGGTGGGGTCGATACTGCAGAACCAGGGTGTAGCGATACGCTTGTCCAGCTCGACGCTAAAAGCATCTTCCAAGGCATCGGCCTTGTCCGACAGCGTAGCGGCGCCCGCGATAGAGGCCACGGTGGCCGCGCTTAAGTTGTTCAGAAAAGAGCGTCTGTCCATTTCTCAATCCTCCTAGTCTGGAGTTCTGAAAAGGTGCAGATACTGCCGAATTCGGCACCGCTTTGGCTAAGTTTTGCATAGTTCTTGAGAGCTGGCGATCACTTTAGGTGTATCCGCTTCTGCCCAAGCTCGCGAAACCGGCCAGGCATTGAAATTTGCCTCTGCCTGACCCTGTCGAGTCTACCCGCCCCACTTCAGGAAATTCAAGAACTCGCGTCGGTTCTTCGGCCCGTAGGTCAGGAAATAGGGCTGCGGATCTGCCTGATAGGCAAGCTTCTCGGTGGAGACCAGATCGTTAGCCGTCAGGGATCTGATTTCGGACTGATCGATCTGATACGGTACGGCTGCATTGAGGCCGAACACCTTGCGGCGCAGCGCATCGCTCATGGCGGTATAGCCGAAGCGCTCCTGAAACTCCTGCGAGATCTGGAAGGTGCGGAATGCCTGAATCTGATCCTGCGGCGAGCCATACCAGATGGAGTCAGTTCCCCACAGCACGTTGTCTTCGCCGATGTACTTGAACATCTTGCCCAGAGCATGGGCTGCGCTGTTGGGATTGCGCATCAGGAAGCGCCAGGTGCTGCCCAGCTCCGCATAGACGTTCGAGTTGGGTGCCACATCGTTGTCGATCACCGACTGGATTAGCGTGTCGACGCCGTCGCGTCCCGCGCCCGGGGCAAATTCCTGTTCGTCGTTACCTGCAACGAAGCCGGAGTGGTAGACGATAAAATTCATATCGGGAAACTGCTTGGCGACGATGCCGATATCGGAGCACTGGCTGTGTTCGTAGGACTGCTGGCCGAAGGGCAGGCCCTTGTGTACACAGATGTTACGCACGCCCAGGCGCCGCGCGCGTTCTATCATGGCCAGGCCCGGGTCATCGTGCAGGAAGAAGCCGACGCCGCCGGGGCCATACTGGGTGTAGGTCTTGAACGCACAGATGTCCCAATTCTCGGCGAGCTCGTCCATAGCTTCCAGATCGCCTTCCTGATTCGGGTTCACTCGGCCATGGATCATCAGCCGCTTGCTGCCCTCCAGCTCTGCGACGATGCGGCGCGTCTCATCGGCCTCCTCAATCGTCACCGGCTCGTTCTCGCGCGTTGACGGCACGAAGGACAGCACCATGATGTCGGTATCGCTGTCCAGGAAGATATCCTTGATGAATTCGCTGCCCGAGAGGCAATTGAGATAGGCGCGGTCGCCGCCGGCGTCAGCCGCCTCGCAGGACGCCTTCTCCATGCCGGCATAGGGTCTAGCGAAGGAAGGTACATTCGCGAGCCAGTCGCCTTCGGGGTTTACGTAGTGACCCTGCACATCGAATATAAACTCGCCACCCTCGACCTGGGCCGCGGCAGAGAACGAATCTAATGCACTCTCATCGCGCACATCGAAGAAACCACCGGTAAGATTGCTATAGGCATTGGCCTGATTGAATGCAAGCAGCGTGCTCGCCGCGCCACAGCTAGACACCAGAAAACTACGGCGCGACTGAGCTTTCTTTTTAGAGTATTTGTCAGCCTGCTCGTGGGCGAGGCGATTCGCCTTCGCATTCACCGGCGAGATAGGGATGGGTTCGTACTCGCCATTGGATGTGCTATCGATCTTTATCGGTAAGCGGGTGCCGTCTTTGTCGAACTTGTCTATTGCAGCCATGTCCTAGCCTCCTCGATGATTCTCGAATTTAGTTTGCAGGTAACAGATCTAGCCTCTCATACAGTACCGTCTCGATCTTCTCGCGCGAGTAGAACGCGGGGAATACCTTATCGTTGGCCCAAAGCTCGAACAGGTTGTCGTACAGGGGACTATCGGGATCGCCGACCTGGCCCGGCGTGTTCATGCCAAGGGTATTATCCCAGTCGCGGGTGTCTATAAATATCCTGAAAGATGCACCCGAAGTCTGATTGTCGCCACTGCCGGTATTGCCGAGCGTGAAGCTATTGCCGCCACGGGGCAGCGGGCCCACTTCCAGGCGAGCGCGTATGTCTTCGCTAACCGCCGCGCCGAGGGGATGGCGGATCAGCACATGTTTGTAGTCGGCCTGTCCGTACACCCAATTCTGCATGTTAGGGCCGAGCTTCTCGCGCAGTGTGGCAAGCGCCTGGCCTAGGGTATTGAGCAGAAACTCGTCTCTGCCTGCCAGTGGGTCGCTGCCGAAATCGCCATCCGGGGCTAGCAACATATCGATAGTGGTCTTCATGCCGATGCTGATGTAATCACTCGCTACCTCCGGCACCTTCAGGGCCTCGATATTGTCATCCAGCTGGCGCTCGAAGGCGACGTAGATGCCTGCCTCGATAGAATCCTTATCCAGCTTGAAGTCCCAGTCCATTAGCATCTGTCTGGCGGCCTCGACTTGAGGGTCATCGGCGCGCAGGTCTTTGAAGAAAGGCACGATGGAGCGCGCAGGTATTGAGAGATAGTCGTGCTGCAGCTCGATCATATCCGACATATTGAATTTACGGCCGGAACCCAACACCTCGCTGCCCCTCGCCCAGCGATAGGGGTCGGTCCAGGTATAGGCGATGGCGTCGAGATAGGGGTAGTCGGGCGCGGTGTAGTTGCTATTCGAAGTCTCTATGTAACCTACCTCCGGATTGAAATCATTCGGCTTCTGTTTAATCTCCAGATAGCCGTCCCATTCATAACGTCCATCACCCGGCACGGGAACCAGACCGCTGAAGTTTCTGCGCAGCGGCGCGATACCTACCGCCTGCCAGCCGATATTGCCATCGCGATCGGCCCAGATCATGTTCTCGCCGGGGATGTGACTGTAGTTCGATGCCTCGCGAAATTCTTCCCAGGTCTTAGCCTGATCCATGCGCAGCGATGCGAGGTATGGCGCGCCGCCAATCTCCATCCAGGCCGGCCTAACGGCATAGGCGAGGTTCTTATCGCTGTCTTCGAAGCTAACCGGGCCGTGGCGCGTGTATTTCAACTCCACGGTAACCGAGGGCGCGCCCTTCACCTCGATGACTTCCTCGATGACCTCCATGTCTTCCCAGCGGCCCTGATAGCGATACTGACTCGGATTGTCGGGATTGGTCTGATACACCATCAGGTCTTCGCCGTCGGTGCCGAACACCGTGAGACCCCAGGCGCCCTGCTCGTTATGCCCGATCGAGATGCCCGGGATCTCGGGCTCGCCGCCGCCGATCACGTTCCAGCCCGGCCCCACCAGATGGACCCAGTAACGCAGGGAAGGAACGGCCTGCGCTCTATGGGGATCGTTGATCATCATCGGCCATCCATCTTGTGTTAGGTCGCCGCTCACTACCCAGTTATTACTGCCAATGTCGTCTAGGTCGTGTGCCTTAAGGTCGGCATCCTCGGCGGAAACCACGGCGGCTATCTGCTCGAAGGACTGGGTGGAGTTGCGGTTGGCACTCGCTACGATATCGCCCGGCTCGAACTCGATACCGTCGCGGTAAGCGGTATACAGATGCAGGATGTCGTTCTCCAGCAAAGACTCACAGTCTATCATCGGGTCTAGCGTCAGGATTGGGTCGTGAGGATGGAAGTATTGCAGCTCGCGCACCGCCTCTTCGCCGATGGTGCACACCGCCCGCCCTATGTTCAGTTCCTGCCCGATATTTCCCAACAGCCCCTGGTGGCGCGAGATCACCACCTCCTCGGTCCAATGCTGGGGCTGGATGCCGAGCAGCTTGAAGGGCAGCGGCAGGGAGTCAGGGTCTTGCCGTGCTTCATCTATGTAGGCGTTCACGCCGTGTACGAAGGCGGTAATAATGTCGACACCGCGTGGGTGATAGTGGTTCATCTCATCGGCCATTGGGCCGCGGAATTTGAAGAGACGGGTACCATGATCTCTATCGATCATGCGTGGCCCGAACAGTGCCGCCGTCGTGCCGGTGGCCTGCGCCCGCCAGATCTCGAATTGAAAGAGCCGGTCGCGGGCTGCGCTGTAGCCCTGTGCGAAGAACAGGTCGTGTTCGGTCTCGGCGTAGATGTGCGAGATGCCCCACTTGTCCTTCAATATTTCTACCGGCTGATCGAGCCCCTCGATGGCCACCGAGCTGGCAGGCTGCGCCTGGACGCTCGCACAAAACAGAAAGAGACAGAATGGGATAGCTAGGTTCGAAAACTGCTTGGGGGTCATGGTCGATCTCTCCTTATGGGATATTCTTTATACGTTCCTTCTTCTTCTCGCCGCAAGACAATTATAGATCTAGAGTGCTTCGAGTAGCTCGAGTGCCAGTTCTGCCTTCTCCTGCGGTACGTACACGTGATCGTGGTAATAGGCGGCGATTACGTTCGCGCTGATCCCATTGGCGGCCAGGCAGCCCGCAACGGCAGCCGTAAGACCCACCGCTTCGAGACTGGAATGCACCCTGAGCGTAATACAACGAAACACCGAATCGTAGCTCAGGTTTGCCGCATCGGCCTGCTGCTTCGTCAACACCAGGCTTAGACCCTCGTCCTCGCGGTAGCTGGCTATAGGCGCTAGTTCGGCAAGCTGTGTCTGATCTGCCGCGTCTATAGCACAGAACACGAAGCTTTCTGGCAGAAGTGCGGGCCGTAGCTGTTCCAGCAGCCTGCTCAAGTCTTTCTCGCCTGCCATGAAGTACTCCCTAAACCCTAAACCCCATCCCTGTGCATGCGTTCTTCGTTTATCTGCACGGCGCGCTGGGCGGCGGGTCGGCGCTGCAGGCGAGTCGCGTATTCGTCGAATACCGGGCGCTTCTCTATAGTGCCGAACTGTATGCCCCAGTTCAGCGCCGCGCCGAGATAGACATCCACGGCGGTGAATTGCTCTCCGCAGATATGCGGCCCTTCGCGCAGGGCCAGCTCAAGCGCGGCTAGCGTATCGCTATAGCTGCCGAAGCCGAGCATGCGACTCTGCTCGGGGGTCGATTCCCAGCCTATGGACTTCACCGTTGTTGCCATCTCCAGCGGACCGGCGGCGAACAGCATCCAGCGGTAGTAGCTGGCGAGTTCCGCACTGCCGGGCTTCGGTATCAGGCCCTGTTCGGGGTAGACAGCCGCCAGATAGAGACAGATTGCGGCTACCTCGGTCACCACCGCGCCTCGGTGCGAGATCGCCGGGACCTTGCCCATGGGATTGACGGCAAGATAGTCCGGCGACTTCATCTGCTCGCCATACTCGACCCACTGTGTGTCATAGGCCACATCGAGTTCCTCGAGTAGCCAGTGCACTATCTGACCGCGGGACTGTGGGTTCGTGTAGAAGGTAATTTCACTCATGGGTAGTTTCCTGCTTATCGGGTGACTCCAAAGCGCGCCCTACGCGCAGTGCCAGCCAGGCCATGGGAATATAGGCCCCAACGAGGTCGAGAACCACGAACCAGAGCGGCGCCGGGATCATGCTTGAAGCCGCTATGCCACCGACTAGATAGAAACCGCCGATGAGATAGACCGCGGCTTGGCGATGGGAGGCCGCGATCTTATAGGTAGTCAGTGCACCGACGAAAGTACCTAGCGCGTGTGCCAGCCAGGGTGACAGAAAATGCTGTGGACCCAGAAGCTCCATGCCCGCCGTCATGCCCTCTACCGTAGTCATGTCGATCCCTTCCGGGGGCGGGATTAGCAGCGGGCCTAGTATTACCAGCCCCATATTTACCACGCCGCCGACAACGATGCCGAGCAGGATGCCTACTCCGTTCTTTACCGTGTTGTTCATGACCTGCTCTCCTGCAGCAAACTACTTCGCCTGCTGAATTTATTCATGAGGAAGCAACAACTAGTAGACTAGACGAGGCGCTGGCCGTTCTCAATAGTAGCCGGCTTGGCAACTGCGGGGTCGGGAACCGCTAATACGACCTCGCCATCGCGATTATAGAAGCCGGTCACCAGACACTCCGACATGATGGGGCCGATCTGTTTCGCAGGAAAATTGACCACAGCCATTACCTGCTTGCCGATCAGCTCTTCTTTCGAGTACAAGGCCGTTATTTGCGCGCTGGATTTCTTGAGGCCAATCTCCTCGCCGAAGTCCACCCGTAGCTTGTAGGCAGGCCGCCGCGCCTCGGGAAAATCGTCTACCTCGACGATCGTGCCAATGCGCAGTTCCACCTTGAGAAAATCGTCCCATTCAATCTCTTGCATACCCAGTTCCCTCTGCCCTCATTCGTAGTTCTGGGGTCGATAGTAACACTTGTAGATCGATTGTTTCGAACACCGATTGAGACTGGCCCGCGCTCGCGGTAGACTGAAATCAATTCAGTCTACCCAATAAGATTCCGAGGTGAAGATGCGCGGCGCAATCGTCCTGTTTATGCTGGTTTCAGTAGTCGGCTGCACCGTACCAGGATGGATGTCGCGGGGCGATGCAGAGCCGGGAGAGGTATTGATGCCGGGGGAAACCGCCGTGCTGCGATTCTTTACCAATGCCGCCAATCTCGATACCGAGGTGGGGCTTACGGCAAACGCCCGCTATCAGCTCAAGGTGAATCTGCTCAGCAACTGGGTAGACAGCACTATCGATCAGAACGAGAAGGGGCAAGACCTCGATCAGTATGGATTCGCCGATAGCGTCATGCCATTGGAAGCGGCATCCCTGCTGAAGCGTTCGCGATCACACAACTGGTTTGAATTGATGCTCGTGCAGGCTAACTGCAAGCGTAGCAGCCTGAAGGGCATATCAGATCTAACTTTTGATGAAGCTAGTGGTAGTTACAACTTCGTCGCAACTTGTGACGGCAAACTCACCCTGTTCGTAAATGACAGTTATGGCTTCTACGGCAACAACGCAGGCTTCGCCAGCATTTCTCTGTCACGGGTAACGGGCAGCCTCTGATCTTGAATTCGATCTCGGGCACCTGACTGTCGTCACTCCTTACGGGGGTGAACGATGCACACACTACAGCAGATACTCAACCAGAAAGACATCGACGAGATTTGGTCAGTCTCGCCTACCGATACCGTATTCCAAGCGATACAAGTGATGGCCGACAAGCGCGCCGGCGCACTTCTGGTAATGGATGATGACGACATGGTCGGCATCATCTCGGAACGCGATTATGCGCGCGAGGTAATCCTCAAGGGGCGCGCCTCCAAGCAGACGCTCGTCGGCGAGATCATGAGCAAGAAGGTAATCTCGGTGCCCGCTACCAACAGCGTGCAGAACTCACTGGAACTGATGACACAACATCACATCCGTCATTTGCCCGTGGTCGAAGACCACAATGTGGTTGGCGTGGTGTCCATCGGCGACCTCGTGAAAGACGTGATCTCGTTCCAGCAGGCCACCATAGAACAGCTAGAGAACTATATTCGAACTTAGTCCGGTCCTAGCGAGATAGCAGACTGCTCGATGGCGAATTCGCCTGCCGCGTCCCTGACGAATCGAAGCAGGCGGTTGATGCACTTCGGCTGCTCTCCAGCCACGTGAGTCACGTAGAGTATATTCGTCAGGCTGCGTGCCGCGATGATGTCGAGGAGCTGAAGGATAAGCGTGCGGTGGTAGTCGTCCAGCCCCACACAGGGCTCGTCCAGTATCAGGATGCGCGGACGCTTCACCATCGCACGCGCCAGCAGGACCAAGCGCTGCTGGCCGAAGGATAGCTCGTGGTAGTACTGCGTCTGCCAATCAGCCAGGCCCAGCGCCTGCAGCCATTGCTGCGCTTCGCTCATTTCCTGGCTACCCGCCTCGTCATACAGCCCCACCGAGTCGAAGAACCCCGAGACGACCACATCGAGTACACGCCAACCCTTGATGTATTTATTATGTAGTTCGTTCGACACGAGGCCGAAGTGCTTCTTGGTTTCCCAGATTGTCTCGCCACTGCCCTTCAAGCGACCAAAGAGATAGACCTGCTGCCCATAGCCCTTATGATTCTCGCCATCGATCAGGGAGAGCAGCGTAGACTTACCACAGCCATTGGGCCCCTCGATAAGCACATGATCGCCACCACGCATGATCCAGCTAAACTTATCGAATACGCGGAGTTCGCCATAGCTCGCGTTCACGTCTTCGAGCCGAAACAGCTCCTGATCGACATCTCTATCAGGCAACCCAGATGGCAGCAACTCTCCAAGGCTTGACGCAATCTGCGCGTCGCCGGCACAGACCTGCTCGAGGCGGTCCGAACCCATGACCTCAGCCAGCGGGCCCTGCAAGCTGATTTGCAGTCGCGATGCGCTGCGCTGCATTAGCGCCATGTGACTTACATTAGGCAGTATATCCTGCCGACGTCGACACAGCTGCAGGCTGCTGAACAGAGGGCCCATGAGCTCGCGCAAGGTCGTTTGGATCTGTTCTCGCGAATCACGATCTATACTCTCGAGGGGGTCATCCAGGATGAGAAGCTGTGGCAGGCCGTCTCGATGCGCGTAGAGCGCACGGGCGATGAGCACCTTGCGCACCTGCCCCGAGCTGAGGAAGCGAATGCCCTTGTCCAGCACCTCGGCTAGGTTAAGCCTTTCACTCAATTCGACGTACAAATCTTCGTTCTGCTCCTTCTTCAATCGTGATGCGCGGATGAAATCCGCGACTATGGAGCCCTTGTCCTGTGCATCGCGGCTGTACTCACTGATATCCAGTCGATTATCACGCTCCCACAGGCGCTGCTGCTCTTCGAAGGAGACGATGTGTACATCCTGGGCGGGGTCGAAATCCGAACCATAGTGGACATAGCTGCTCGACTCGAGCCTCTTGCCAGCCAGCAGGTTTGCCAACAGAGTCTTGCCACTGCCGTTGCGGCCGAAGACGCACCAATGCTGCCCCTTCTCGATAGTGAAACTCTCGATCGTCAGGAGAAGCTGGCGGGCGATGCGGCACTGCGCGTCTTTGATCTGAACCAGTGTAGCCATAGAAGCGATGTTGCCACAGTCGTCGATATTTATCCTGCACTGCTCACAGCAAGACGCCGTTCACACTAATTCACCAATTCGTCACAGAAATAGGGTACATTGTTGCAATTAAAAATCGCTATAAGTAAGCTGCGCGCCATGGACATTTCCCCACTCGATATATTCAGCTTCTTCTGGTTTATTAGCTGCTGGTTCGGCTATAGCCTGTTTGCCCGCCGTCAGGCCAAGAAGCGGAATAGTCTGTCGAGCGTGTTATATCGCTATCGCAAGGAGTGGGTACTGAAACTCTCCCGCAGCGGCATGAGCGAGGTGGATTCAGACCTGCTCGGCTCGCTCGAAAGGCAGGTCTCCTTCATGGCCTCGACCTCTCTCCTGATTCTGGCGAGTCTCGTGACTGTCCTTAGCGCGGCCAGCGATGAGTTTATGAACCTGTCCTCGCTCGCCTTTGTAAAACCACTCACCCTGGAAATGGTACAGATGAAGCTATTGATGATGATATTCATCTTCGTCTACGGCTTCTTCACCTTTAGCTGGGCGCTGCGTCAGTACGGGTTTTGCTTCATTCTATTCGGCTCGTCCTTTAATACCGTCCGCTACTACAAGGGCAATGATAGCTATCAGGCACAGGCGTTGCCGCGGGATTTCAAGTCGGTAGCGAAGGTATTGGACCGGGCGGCCCATAGCTACAACTACGGCATCCGCGCCTATTACTTCGCAATGGCCGCGCTCACCTGGTTTATCAACGACTGGTTCTTCATGGCGGCCTGCGCGGTGATCATACTCGTGCTCTACCGACGCGAGTTCATGTCCAACTCCCTGCAGGCCATGGTCCAGGCCAGGCAGGTGAGCAATGTGCACGAAGAAGACGAAATACTCTTCGACTAGCGACTCCCTCCCTGCTCCGGACCCAAAATGCTTCAGACCTGATCGGCCGGGAAATCATCTACCTGAATGGCCAGGTCGCGCGCCGCCTCGGCGGCCACATAGGCATCGGCTGCGGCCTCGTCACAGACCGACTTCTTCACCGCCAGGGCAGCCAAGACCTCCCGATCTTGCGTGTCCTCTAGCACGCCATCCTTCACGGCCTGACGTATCGCGTCCCGCGTCGACTTCGTTTCCAGCAGGCGGCGATAGGCATCCTCGATGATGAAGCTCGGATCGCTCGCATCCCTACCGATGTACATGGGCTGGCTGATGCGATCACGCAGCTCGCCATCGACAAACATAGACTTCACCAAATTCTGCTCCAGCGCATCGTTCGGTAATCTATAGCGCCTGCCGAAGGGGAACACGACGATCTTTAACAGCCAGGCTATGGGCTTGTTTGGCAGATTCTCGAAGAATTCGCTAAAGGCAATCTGGCAATTGTACATAGCCAGCTGGATGTTCCAGTCCACATAGGGCAGTTCTTCGGGCTTGCTGCCGTGATCGCGGTAGTACTTCAATACGGCGGTGGCCAGGTAGAGATTGCTCAGCACATCCCCGAGCCTCGAAGACAGGCGTTCCTTGCGCTTAAGCGCGCCGCCCAGCAGCATCATCGAGATATCTGACACCAGGGCCAACGAGGAACTCATGCGTGTGACCTGGCGGTAGTGTTTTGCCGTCGCGTCGTTAACCGGAGCTCTGGCCACCAAGCCGAAACTGAGACTCAGACTCAGGGTGCGCACGAAGTTGCTGAAGCAATAGCCCGCATGGCGGAAGATGAGGCTGTCGAACTCGATGAGGCCTGCCTCGCTGTCGCTGTCCTTAGCTGCCTGCATCTCTCTGAAGATAAAGGGGTGGCAGCGAATCGCGCCCTGTCCGAAGATGATCAGGTTGCGTGTCAGTATGTTCGCCCCCTCGACCGTGATCGCAATGGGAACGCTCATATAGGCATAGGCGAGATAATTCGCCTGGCCGAGGATGAGTCCTCTGCCGCCGTGCACATCCATGGCATCTTGCACTACCTTGCGTGCGTTCTCCGTCATATGGTACTTCGCAATTGCGGATACCACGGAAGGTTTGATATGGAGATCGACCGCGCCCGCCGTCATCACGCGGGACGCTTCTAGCTGATAGGCATAGCCGGCGATGCGAGACAGCGCCTCCTCGATACCTTCGAAGTTGCCTATCGGCATATTGAATTGCGTGCGAATTCGCGAATACGCGCCGGTTAGTCTGTAACAGACCTTGGCGATCGCCGTGCCGAGCGCCGGCAGCGATATGGCTCGCCCCTCGGATAGGCACTCGACCAGCATCTGCCAGCCCTTGCCCGCGTAGTCGGCACCGCCAATGATCCAGTCTAGAGGAATAAAGACATCGGTCCCCTGGGTTGGACCGTTCATGAAGGCCATGCCCATGGGGATATGACGATTCCCGTGCACCACACCGGGATGATCGGTCGGAATCAGCGCGACGGTGATGCCTAATTCGGTTTCCTCGCCCAACAGATTATCGGGATCATACATCTTGAACGCCAATCCCAGCACCGTAGCCACCGGCGCTAGAGTGATATAGCGCTTGTTCCATGTTAGCGAGAGGCCGAGACACTCCTTGCCGTTATACTCGCCTTTGCAGACTATGCCCGAGTCGATAATCGCGCCGGCGTCGCTTCCAGCCTCGGGGCTGGTGAGACCGAAGCAGGGAATCTCGGAGCCATTGGCGAGGCCAGGCAGATAGCGTTGGCGCTGCTCATCGGTGCCGTACTTCAGCAGCAACTCCGCTGGGCCCAGCGAGTTTGGCACCATCGCCGTAACCGCCGCGCTGCTGCTCTTCGACGCCAGTTTGGTCACGATACTCGAGTGTGCGATGGCGGAAAATCCGAGCCCGCCGTATTCCTTCGGGATGATCATCCCGAGGAAGCCCGCATCCTTCATGTATTGCCAGGCTTCGGCCGACAGGTCTTTGTCGTGTTGTACGATCTGCCAATCATCTAGCATCGAGCACAGCTTCTCTGTCTCGTTATCGATGAAGCTCTGTTCTTCCTCGCTCAACTCCGGCTTGGGGTAGTTATGCAACTCGTCCCAGTCTGGGTCGCCCTGAAACAGCTCTGCCTCCCACCATATGTCGCCCGCCTCTAGCGCCTCCATCTCAGTGCGGTTCATCGGCGGCAATACGCTCTTGAAAAAATCGTATAGCGGTTTCGTCAGTAATTTCATGCGCAGCTCGGTGGCGAGGTAGAAGAAAGCCACCAGCGCCAGCAGCAGCCAGGGCAGCCAGGCGAAACCCCCGTAGATAGTCAGGACCACCAGAACAACGAATAAGCTTATGAGGATGGTCGCCATGCGGGCTCGCCGGTAGGCGAAGACCCAAACCACGGCGAGTGCTATCAGTGATTGAACGAAGGTGCTCATGCTGTTCTAGCTCCGTGTTGTGGAATGAATTGAATCGCCGTAGCGCTAATCACGAAAGGCCAAGCTTGCGCGCTATGCGCCCGAGGAGGCTAGCCTGTTCAGGAGCCTGAAAGTCGGCGCTTTCAGGAATCCAGAACGGATCGCGAAAATAGAGCTCCTCGCTGGTGCTATTCATCGGCGTATAGTATTTGCAGTCGGCGAAGTAGTAGTGGGTAACCTGAGAATGACGCGAGCGCGACAGGTCTTTCTGCGGCGCACCGCCGTGTAGCAGATTTGCGTGCCAGATCAGCGCGTCTCCCTTCTTGATGATACCGTATTCCGCTTGTAACTGTTCTCGCTCTACGACTTGCTGAATACATTCCTCGTACTTGTTATAATTGTGATAGCCCGGCTCGAGGTCGAAGTCACTCATGGAATACTCATGTAGCTTGTGGCTTCCCGGGTAGTAGAGAAGTGGACCGTTATCGGCATCGATATCTTCCAAGGCCACCCAAACGCCAACCATAAAATTGGCAGGAATCGAATTAAAGTGGATAGTGTCCGAGTGTGTAAATTGGCGCGTGCCGATAGGAAAATTCAGCGTCTGGAAAGGCAGCGCCTCGCGGCCCAATAACTGCTGCAGCGCGCCCGCTATGTTCTCGTTGCGCGCAAGCTGTCTTACCTCATCCACAGTCTTCCAGCCATCCTGAATTCTAGCCGGCAGCGTTGGGTTCTGCTGATAGTCGTCCGGATAGAGTGGCTGCAGCTTAACTCGTATGGCGTCGAGCAATGCCTCGTCGATACCGAAGTCGGCAATCAGATAGCCGCGCTCGTGAAAGTCGGCGACCTGCGCTTCGTTCAATACGGGTGTAGCCTTGTCTTCCAAGTTCGATCTCTCCTTTCGGACTAGGGCCTATTGCCCAGTGCGCGCTGCATAACCTCGTTCTGAATCGTCATCATGTGACCGATCGAACGCCGCCAGTATTCCGAGTTGTGTCGGCCGTGACTCTGCATATAGTCGAATGGCACGTCGTTTAGCATCAAGAGCTGGGCCATCTCTCGCGCGAGTTGCACGAGACCGTCCTCTGTGCCGGAATCCATGTAGATGTGTGGCATCTGGCTCCTGGGCACTTCGTAGATAATCGTGAAGGGGTCGTAGGCCTCTGCCTGATCCACCGTTACGAAGTCAATGCCCTTCGGCGTACGCTCATCCTGCGTACTGAATCCCGGGATGTCGACGATCTTCGAAATAAAGGCATCTGCCTGGTCGATGCGCGCCTGACGCTGCAGGTCATTCGCTGGACGGCTACGATCGATCCCCGCCCTGATCGCCGCCGCGGCCGTGCGCGCGTAGCCGAGTGCACCGCTGGTACTGCCTATAGAGACGAACAACTCGCTGTGGCGTAGGCCAAGCGCGAAGGCGCCAAAGCCTCCCATGGAAAGCCCCGCGATCGCCCGACCCTCGCGGCGCGCGTGAGTGCGATATTTACCATCCACGAAGCCGATCACATCACTGATGATGTGGTCCTCCCAATCATTCTTCTGACCCGCCTCGCTGGATGCGTAATTCACGAACCAACTATTGCCGCCGTCGGGCATAACCAAAATGAGATCGTTCAATTCCCGCGCATAGAATGCCCCGGCGAGGTTGCGGCCCCATACCGTGTAGTTCTGCATAAAGCCGTGTAACAGGTATAGCACGGGGTAGCGGGCATCGCCCTCGTAGTAGCCCTCTGGCAGTACAACGTCGAATTTCATCCGTCGATCTACCGCTGGGCTGTAGTACTCGACCGTCTCCAGGCCGGAGGGAATGGGGGCAGCCACGGGCACCAGCTCACTCGCATCCTGCGCGTAGGAAGCGGCGGCAAGCAACTGCAGCAGGGCTATTGCGCTCACTAGCGAGCGCATGGATATTTTCAGCACTCTCATGGACGGCTTTTCAAGGAATTCTGGCTTGAGATAGTAGATGGCATGGGCATGAGTTTAACGCAAAACGGGTATTGCTTCCTGCGTTTCCAGTTCTGCAGCGCGGCGTACAGTGGTATATTCTTGCGCCATGAACCCAGCACTGCTTCCTAAATGGACCGCTGTCCGCTATGCCTCACTGATTGCCTTCGCAGTGGCCAGCTACTCTGCCTCGGCACAGGATGCGGGCGAGGCGCTGTTCCTCAACAATTGCGCCGAATGCCACCAGCGCGATGGCCTAGGCATACCGAACATCTATCCTGCGCTGGCGGGCAGCGAAGTGGTAAGTGGCAGTGGCGTCGATGTCGCGCTGGTCCTGCTGATCGGCCGTGGCGAGATGCCCTCCTTCGCCGGTGCGATCAGCGACGCGGACATGGCCGAAATAATCAACTACGTGCGCAACGCCTGGGGAAACTCGGGGGATGGCATTTCGGCCGAGATTATTGCCGAACTGCAATAGGCGCTTTGGCAACTCGATACAAAATCGGTACAAGCTCTATAACCTGAGAACTTAGGCTAGACTCAATGGCAGGAAAACCACTCACCGGAGCACAGGAACATGAATACAAGTATTAGGCTTATCGCACTGCTCTTCTTTGGAACCCTATCCATACCGCTACTAGCCCAGAGCAGCGATAGCGATGCTGAGCAGGCGGCCGTGTTGGCCACAGTGAACGCCTTCTTCGCCGCGCTAGCGCGAGGCGATCGCAATGCTTTAGAAGCTACGACGCTAAGCAATGCCGAGTTCGTGATCAGCGCCGTCGATGGGAATGGGGAAATTTCATTGAACAGCCGCAGCCGAGACGAATTCGTGAGCTCGATAGCGAACAATAGCGCCGCGTTGCTGGAGCGATACTGGGATGCGACTGTGCTGATACGCGAGGGTATTGCGGTCTTCTGGGCGCCCTACGATTTCCATGTCGATGGCAACTTCTCCCATTGCGGCATCGACTCGTTTCAGTTGTTCAAGGAAGATGGGCGCTGGAAAATAGGCAACTCGAGTTACACGATAGAGCGACTGGACTGCGAAGAAAGCCCGCTAGGCGCACTCTAGTTAGAGAACAATCTGGCGATTGCCTTTCTAGTCGATGCGCAAAGTCTCGGCAAGGGGAATCTCGATCTTGAGCACCTGCCGCGTGCTACGCAGAATCGCCCACAACATATTGTCCTCGGTCGTGCGATCCCAGGCGATGCCCTGCCCATTAAGCCCCGGTATCCGTATCGTGGCGTGCCAGTTCAACTCGTCCTCCTCTACTGGCGCCGACATGACGTAAATCTCTGGATCGTCGTGACCGCTGAGGTATAAAAAGCCATCTCGCCTCCAGGATCCACCCGAGTTACTCATCGGGGACATGCGGCGCAGAATCTCTTCAGGCAGGCTCCAGCGTTGCAGAACCTGAAAGTCGTCATCGAGCTGTACCATGACCGTATTCTTCGTCTCGCCGTAGGCCGTCGTCATGCCACGCTGTACGACATCGTAGTTGGCGAAGGTAGCCCACCAGTAATCCTCGTGTCTGTCGAGCCAGGTTAGCGAGCCCAACATAACACCGAATTGATGGCTTTCCAGATGCTGCAGGTTCTCCACATCCCAAACCTCGACAGAGCTGGTCATGGGATAACCTGGATAGTTCGAGTGCGCCGCATAGAGCTTGCCATCGAGCACAACACCGCTATCCAGATGTATTAATGACTCGCTTGCCGCCTCATCCACAGCCGATTGTTGCAGAACACGGCCATCTCGCTTGTCGTGCTGAGTGATTCGCGTGTTGTTGATGGCGTAGAAGGCGTTCGCGTCCACCGCAACAGCCTGGTAGGCATCGAAGGCATCGAACTGCTGGACTATCGTCGCATCGAACTCGGGTGGTTGCGCGAACACGGTCGATGCCAGCAATCCTAGATACAGCATATGAAGCCGTTTCGGTAGTCGCTTTCTCTCTGTTATGGCCATATTAGTTACATTAGTCTGTTTAGCTGCGTAGGTAGGACGCACCATTGACATCGATGATGGTGCCCGTAGAGAACTCGGCTCCCTCGGAAGCGAGGAATAACACGGCATGCGCGACCTCTTCCGGCTGTGCGACACGATTGAAGGGGCTCTGGGCCTTGATCTCCTCACCCTCCGGGCCGTTCAGTCTATCGCCGGTGAGTTCGGTGTTGACGAAGCCCGGCGCCACCGCGCCGACGAATATCTTGTGCTCGGCCAACGCCACCGCGAGTGATTGACTGAGAGAATTTAATCCCGCCTTGCTTGCGCCATAGGCGGGCTTGGTGGGTTCGCCGCGGAACGCGCCCCGCGAAGTTATATTTACGATGCGGCCGCCGCCCTGCTCTATCATGTGCTGCGCCGCGCAGAAACAGACGTTCGCTGGCCCTAATAGATTCGCATCGAGTGTCTGCCGCCAGGCCGCCTGCCAATCCTGATAGTTGGTGGTCGCGAGTGGGTGATAGACCCCGATGCCCGCATTGTTCACCACGATATCCAGGCGACCGAATGCGTCTATCGCCTCGTTCACTGCTCGCTCGACTGCGGTAGGGTCGGCGACATCGGCCGCTATCGTGATGTGCCCCTTGCCCTCGAGTTCGGCGAGGGTCGCATCGGCGCTTTGCTGATCGGAACGGTACAACAGGGCGAGTCGCGCCCCCCTGCCCGCGAAGGCTATCGCTATCGCTCTGCCAATACCACGCGTGCCGCCTGTTACTAATACTGTCTTGCCGCTAAAATCCATTTGCAAAATCTCTTGTCAAACGCTGTCGATCAGGCGATACCGTCCATCTGCGCAAGTCGCTGAATCAGCTCCTCGACCCGCGTGCTATAGCCCCATTCGTTGTCGTACCAGCTAATCACTTTCACCATGCGCTTATCCATCACCTGCGTCAGCAGGGAATCGAAGATACTGGAGTGCGTATTGCCGATGATGTCGCTGCTAACGATCTCCGCTTCGGAGTATTGCAGTATGCCTTTCATCGGGCCCGATGCCGCCGCCTGCATCGCCGCATTGATCGATTCCACCGTGGCATCGGCATCTAACTCGACCACTAGATCTACGAGGCTGCCGTCGGGGATGGGTACCCGCATGGCCAGTCCATCCAACTTACCCGCCAACTCTGGAAGCACCAAACCGATAGCCTTGGCTGCACCGGTTGAAGTGGGCACAATGTTCGTCGCCGCATTACGCGAGCGCCGCTTATCGCCACTGTGAGGCGAATCGATCAGGCGCTGATTCGAGGTATAGGCGTGTACGGTAGTTAGCAGGCCTCGACGAATGCCGAAGGCCTCGTGCAAGACCTTGGCCAGTGGCGCGGCACAATTCGTCGTGCAACTGGCGTTGCTGATTATCCTGCTATCGGGAGTGACGACGTGATCGTTGACGCCTGTTACCAGCGTCGCATCAAGCGAATCCTTGCAGGGCACGGTCAACACCACGCGCCGCGCTCCGGCATCGATATGTTTCTCGAGATCGACCAGATGCCGAAATGCGCCTGAGCTCTCGATCACGTAATCTACGCCGAGTTCCTTCCAAGGCAGCTTGGCAGGATCTTTCTCGCTCAGCACTTTAAAGCGGTCGCCATCGATCTCCATGTCGTTGCCCTGAAAACTTACCTCGCCGGGAAAGATTCCGTGGGTGCTGTCGTACTGAAACGCATAGGCGAGTTGCTCGGGATTTGCGAGGTCGTTCACTGCCACCACATCGAAATGTTTGCGCAGCTTGGCGATGCGCATGATGGTGCGACCGATGCGGCCGAAGCCATTGATTGCGATCTTGGGTAACGACACTCTAACTCTCCTCGGTAACTAACTACTGATTGGCTAACATCTTCTCGGTGACGGCCCAGAGTCTCTCCGCGCCTTCCTCGCTCACGGCCCAGGGTGCGACATCGAAGAATCTGGGAGATTCCTCCGTGGCCAGATTTGCGACGTCGCAGTCCTCGCAGTAGAGCCCGCCGCTGTTCGCCAGCGCCTCGCTGGTGGCCGCCCACAGCGTAGTAGTACAGCCCTGGGTAGTCGACTTGAACATCGCGGCAGCCTGCTCGGAGAGATTGCCCTCGGCATCAGTCCAGCCCAGAGCCTGCATCTCCTCGTTCGGTAGATGGCGCTGCAGCGGCGTGAGAATGCCGCCCGGGTGTACCGAGAAAGCTCGAATACCCTGCTCGGCATATTTCATGTCGAAACCCAGCGCGAACAGCGCGTTCGCCGTCTTCGCTTGCGCATAGGCCGTCCATTTCTCATAGGGCGTATTCTCGAAGTGAATATCGTCCCAGAGAATATCGGAACGCCTGTGTGCAATTGACGAGAGGCACACTACCCGCGCCGCTTCCGCATTCTTGAGAAGCAACAATAGCTTGTTTGTTAGGGTGAAATGACCCAGATGGTTCACGGCGAATTGCGACTCCCAGCTATTGCCCACTCGCGACTCGGGGCAGGCCATGATGCCGGCATTGTTTATCAGCAGGTCCAGCTTGGGCTCGCGCTCGATGATAGTGTCCGCATATTCGCGTACGCTGTTAAGGTCGCCGAGGTCCATCATATCGACGATAACGTCGCCCTCTATGTCTTTCAGGTTCTCCTCGGCCTTCTCCGGCGAGCGCATCGGTACGTAGACCCTGGCTCCAGCCGCTGCCAGTGCGCGTGTGGTCTCGAGGCCAATGCCGGAATAGCCGCCGGTGACGATCGCGGTCTTCCCCAAAAGGTCCATACCCCTGAGGATGTCCTCGGGCTCCGACTTCGCGTGAAACCCTGAATCTAATTTTTTCTGAACTCGGCTCGACATGTACTTTCCTCGACTATTGATTTTCCGCAAAGGGTATCGCTCTTAACCCACCTTAACGGATTCGCGGACGGCTGTGAATGCTCACTCGTCCTTCGGGCCGATCCACTCGAACGGGTTATAAGCCAATTCCCACAGGTGGCCGTCTGGGTCCTTGAAGTAGCCGGAGTAACCGCCCCAGAAGACTTTCTGCGGCTGCTTAACGAGGTTCGCCCCGGCCGCGACGGCCTCGGCCATCGCCGCATCCACCTCGTCCTCGCTTGCCAGGTTGTGTGCGATCGAGAAGCTGTTGAAACCCTCTCCCGCCGCCGGTACCATCGCATCCTCCGCTAGCGCCTCTCTGCCGTAGAGCCCCAGCCAGGCTCCATTCAAGGTGAAGAAGGCAACTTCGGGTGGCGACTCTAATTGCGGAAATCCGAGACCGTCGCGATAAAATTTAATAGACCGCTCGATATCATCGACGCCGAGCGTAATCATGCTAATTCGTGGCTTCATCCAACTCTCCTAGGTCGCGCGCCGTATCGTTGGCTAGATCCAGCGCCGCACCTTCTTTTTGTAGTCAAGATACTCCTCGCCAAACTTCTTCTCCAGATAGGCCTCCTCCTTGGCGATCGCGATGTAATAGAGGAGTAGCGCGGCAGGGATGAAACTGATAAATATCCAGAGACTATTCGTAGCCACACCGATACCGATATTGATCAGACAGAAGCCGGCGTAGATCGGATTTCTCGACCATGCGTAGACTCCAGTGGTGACTATCGAGGTGGTGGGCTTCCAGGGCTCGATCGCCGTGCCCGCTCGCCTGAAGTAGCCACTGACCACGATCGCGATGGCGATACCGACTAGCACTAATAGATAGCCGATGACCTCGACAGACTCCGGTATGCGCAAGCCAACGGGCCAACGCCACTGCAGGCCGGCGCCGAGCAGGATCAATCCGGCGAAGATTGCAGGTGGCGGGAATTTTACAGCGGCGCCCTTGCTGTCGACGCTCATGGATTCTGATTCAGTAGACTCGTTTTCCATAATTTCCCCCGGGAATTTACACTGTGGTCACCAGTATATACCCGCGAACGATCGGCCGGCGATCAATGGCGGTACTAGTCGCGTTCGCTTCCCGGCATCCTGAACTCGCAGATATTGAGTCCGCGTTCCGGGAATTTGTCGGCGAACTCGGGCGCGACGGGCAGCTCGCCCACATAGCGCCCTGCGGGATTGTGTTTCTCGAATAGCTCCAAGAGAAATTCAGAACTCAGGAACGGGCTGTTGATGGTGGCGATCACTGTGGCACCGGGCGCGCAGATGTTGCGCAGCTTCTTCATCACGGCACCGTAGTTCTTCGCGGCGTCGAAGCTACCGCGCTGTCGCGTGGGCGGATCGATAAGCACGAGGTCGTAGCGCCCAAACTGTTTGATCCGACCCCATGACTTAAAGAGATTATGGGGTATGGACTTCACCGCCCGCGAATCCTGTTCATTCAGTGCGTGGTTCTTCTCGCCCCACTTTATACTCGGCTTGCTCATGTCCACGTTGGTAACCGAGCGCGCGCCGCCGGCAAGCGCTGCGACCGAGAGCGAGCAGGTGTAGGCGAAGAGATTGAGCACATTGGCATCGCGACTGTTCTCGACTAGCCAGCTACGCAGGCAACGCATATCGAGAAACAGGCCGCTGTTCTGCTGCGCCCCAGGGTGCACCTCGAAGCGCAGTTTACCCTCGCTAACAATGAGCTGTTCGAGTGGGTCTCCATACAGCACCCGCGCGGGCGCGCCTTTCTCGAAGCGATTCTGCAGCAGGACCGTATTGATCTGACCGTGCGCGTCGGTCGCGAGCAGGCGCTCAAGCAACTGCTCTAGCTGTGTAATCTCGGAATAGGCCGTGATCAGCAGCAGCGGCGAGAGCCAGTCGATGCAGATATGTTCCAGCCCCTCGTGCAGATGCCCGCGGCCATGGAAGAGGCGACGCGCATCCAAGTGTTCGACACTGAAGAAACTCTGCGCCGCTTGTTCGATGACTGAATAATTCAAGCTCGTTGACTCGTTCGGACTAGTGTTGGTATGGGTGGGTATTGACCTGCCGGTTCGATGCTCGGACGACGAGACCCGTCTACGGTGCCGCCCTAATTCTTCTATTGCGCACCTCGATGCTCGCGTAGGAGGCTGGCGGTAATTCAGCCTGAAGTTCGGCAAGAAACTCATCGACATCAAAGAAGGGCAGCTTAGCGAGCGCCGCGAAATCGATATCCCACCACGCGCTCTGCATCAGGCCAACTATCTGCTCCATGTTAAAGCGTGTGCGCACGACCTTGCCGGGATTGCCGACGACAATCTGGTACGGCTCCACGTCTTTGGTTACGACGGCGTTTCGACCTATAACGGCACCGTTGCCTATCTTTACGCCTGCCATAACAACCACATCGTGGGCGATCCAGACATCGTGGCCGATGCTGGCATACTCACAGCTGGCCTTATAATCTCCGCTGACAGCCATGCTGCTAGAGACCCAGCCGATGGGATGATTGTCTGCGGGCTGTCCGAGCACTACGTTGCGCCCGATAGAGCAGAACCTGCCGATAGAGTCGAGATGCCATATCTCGCCACCCTCGCGCATATAGCTATGGGCACCGATGCGCAGTGGCCGATCCGGGCGAGGCAGTCGAACCCGCACCTTGCCGAGCCGCGAGCTCTCCTCCATGATCAGATGCGACTCGCTACTGATATTGCCGAAGTCTTGAATCCGTACGCCGCGGCGTTTGGCCTTCAGCTTTTCCATGTAATTAAAGATATTTGTCACCTCTCTAGCCTTCCTTCCAGTCTTTCTACTAGTCTTCCTTACGCACATAGAGGCCGTCGAACCACACATCCCAGCTCGAGGTTTCTTCGTTGTACTGCTCGAAGAATTGGCGAACGCTGCCGTCTGCGTTCGGCGTCCAGGACCCGCGGAAGCGCGCGGCAGCACCAGAAAAGGGATAGATCGTGCCGACGAGCTGCATCGCCTGGTCGACTAGACCGCCGCTGATATCGATGGAGTAGCGCCCCTGTGATATCCACAGCTGTCGCCACTGCTGCTCGATCGGGTTGTAGTAGTTGACGCTGGTGCCCGTGCTGCCACCCGCGCCTTCCCAGCTCTCCAGCAGCATGCAGCCGCCTTCCATGCTCACGATAGTGTTAGTGCCTGCCAGGTTGCCGCTCGCGCTATCGGTAACCTCCCACTCGCCAAGCCAGAAATCGAAGGCGCGGTATTCTGCCTCCGTGCAGCCGATCTGTTGCGCCTCGGCTGCATGGCTGACGAGCAGGGCAAGGAGCAGCACAGCACTTTGTATACGCTTAAGCATCGATCACTCCGGAATCGGCTCAATGCCGCATTAGTTGTCTAGTTTCTGCCTAAAATTGCTATTCTCGATTCGCCGACTATCATCAATAGCAACAGTGCGACATTGCAACACAACTATACGGTATACTGCGCCGCAATGAGTAGTGCACACGACATTTTACAATCTGTTTTTGGTTTCTCGTCCTTCCGCCCTCCCCAAGATCAAATAATCGACAGCCTGATAAAGGGTGATGATGCGTTGGTGTTAATGCCCACCGGCGGCGGCAAGTCGCTGTGCTATCAGATCCCCGCTCTGGTGCGCGAGGGCTGCGGCGTAGTGATCTCACCCCTGATCGCATTGATGCAGGATCAGGTTAGCGCGATGAAGCTGTTTGGCGTGCGCGCCGCCTTCCTGAACTCGACCCTGAGCCTCAACGAGTCGCGTGAGATCGAGCGAGCCCTGCTCGCCGGCGAGCTCGACCTGCTCTACATCGCACCGGAAAGATTCACCCAGGCCAATACGCTTAGACTGCTGCGCGAGGCGCCTATCTCGCTGTTCGCCATCGACGAGGCCCACTGTGTCTCGCAGTGGGGGCACGATTTCCGTGCCGATTACCTGCAGCTCAGCCTTCTGCATGAGCTGTTTCCCGAGGTGCCGCGCATCGCGCTTACGGCGACGGCCGATGAGAGGACTCGCAGCGAGATCATTAACCGCCTGCAACTCGAACAGGCCAGTCAGTTCATCGTGGGCTTCGACCGCCCCAACATCTGTTATCGCATCGCGCTAAAGCACAACGCGAAGCAGCAGTTCCTGAAGTTTCTGAAGGACGAGCACGGCGAGGATGCCGGCATCGTCTACTGCCTCTCGCGCAAGAAGACCGAGGACATCGCCTATTGGCTGCAGGGCGAAGGGTTCGATGCCCTGCCCTATCATGCCGGCCTGCCGGCCGAGACGCGAGCGGAGCATCAGGCGCGGTTCCTGCGCGACGAGGGCGTAATCATCGTCGCCACTATTGCCTTCGGTATGGGCATCGACAAACCCGACGTACGCTTCGTGGCCCACCTGGACCTGCCGAAGACGATCGAGTCCTACTATCAGGAGACCGGCCGAGCCGGGCGCGATGGCGAGCCAGCCAATGCCTGGATGATCTACGGCCTGCAGGACGTGATTAAACTCAGGCAGATGATGGAAGGCTCCGATGGCAGCGAGGAACACAAGCGCGCCGAGCAGCATCGGCTGAATGCCATGCTGGGCCTGTGCGAGATTACGAGCTGCCGGCGTCAGGCACTGCTGACCTATTTCGGCGAGCGGCTGGACAAGGCCTGCGGCAACTGCGACTGCTGCCTGAGCCCGGCACAGACCTGGGATGGCACCGAGGCGGCGCGCAAGGCCCTCAGCGTCGCCTATCGTACCGAGCAGCGCTTCGGTGTAAACCACCTCATCGATGTACTGCGCGGGGCCGAGACCGACAAGATCTTCCAGTTCAATCACCACCGACTCGCCTCCCATGGTATCGGGCAGGAACTGGACAACAATCAGTGGCGCTCGGTATTCAGGCAACTGGTGGCAAGAGGCTATCTCAGCGTCGATCTGGAGCGTTACGGCGCACTGCGCCTCGAAGAGAGCTGCAGGCCGCTGCTGCGCGGTGAGGAGACGATTCAACTACGCCGCGATGTAAAGCAGAAGACAGCGAAGCGACAGACCAAGACCCCACTCGCTCCCGATGTCGACGTGGCGCTATGGGAAGCACTGCGCGAATGCCGCAGAGAATTCGCCGAACAACAGGGCGTGCCGCCCTATGTGATCTTCCATGACAGCAGTCTGCAGGAGATGTGCATAGCCCTGCCGGAGGACATGAACAGCTTTTCCTTGGTGGGCGGTGTCGGCGAACGCAAACTGGAGAAATACGGGCCAGCCTTCCTGCGCGTCATCAGCGACCACCTCGCCCAGTAGGGCACTGCTTTCACTGGCATCGCCTGTCGTGGAAAACTGGCAAAGCCGCGAATTAAAGTCGCCTCTTATAAATAGAGATTGCAAAGGGGCAGGCGAATTGGCACCCTTATTGGCGGCAAAGAAAAACAATTAGGGGGCTTCTCATGATTCGACTCTTTCGATCCACACCCGTTATCGCAGCTCTTCTCAGCCTATTCAGCCTAGCCATCTCGGCCTACAGTACAGCCGACGAACTTGACCGCATCGGCACATTCGACTTCCCCACCTCGGGATCCCCGGCGGCGCAGGAACACTTCATCCTCGGCGTGGGCTATCTGCATAGCTTCGGCATGACCCAGGCGCAGGCGGAGTTTCGCCGCGCACAGGAGATCGAACCCGACTTCGCGATGGCCTACTGGGGCGAAGCATTCACCTACCAGCACCCCTTCTTCGGTCAGAAGGACGCGGGACCCGGCGAGGCCTTGATGCGCCTGGGCGCTAGCAGCGAAGAACGACTGGCCAAGGCACCCACCGAGAGAGAGAAGGGCTTCTTGCGGGCAGCGGAGGCCTATGCCCTGACCGTGGGCGACATGCCCGAGCGGCGCATCGCCTGGATGAATGCCATGGCGGATCTCTACGCGATGTACCCCGACGACGCCGAGGTTCGCGCCTTCTACGCCGCTTCCATGCTCTCCGGCGCTACGGCGTCCGGCGCCGATCGCGAACGCATCAATATGCGAGCCGGCGCCCTCGCACTGGAATTGTTCAAGGAGAACGACAACCACCCGGGCGCGGCGCACTATGTCATTCACGCCTTCGACGATCCGGTCCATGCACCGATCGCGCTGGAGGCGGCAAAGGCCTATGCCGACATCGCACCAGCTGTATCCCACGCGCGCCACATGCCCACACATATCTTCATCCAGCATGGGTTGTGGGACGAGGTGGCACAGTGGAACGACTCGGCCTTCAACGCGGGCTTCGACCTGTGGCAGCCGGGGGATTCCACCGGCGATATGAACCATTCTTCGGACTGGGGCCAATACGGCGACCTGCAACTGGGCAATCTGGAGCGCTCGAAGCTTTGGATTCAGCGCGGTCAGACGGTGCTGGATAACGATCCCAGTAGCGGACGTTCGGCTGGCACGCTCTTCACGATGAAGGCGCGCCACATTATCGAAAGCGGGCAGTGGCAGACCCAAGCCCTGACCGATGAGTTGAATGGCGACGCGCTGCTCGCCCTCGGCCTCAGTGCTGCTAATCTGGGCGATCTGGCACTTGCCAATCGCGTGGTCGCGAGGCTCAGCGAAATGCTAGAGGACAGCCCCAATAACGAGGGCCTCAAACTCATTCACCACGAGGTTGCCGCCCTCACCCTACACAAGGAGTCGATGCAGTCGTCGATGGTCGACGTGGCGAAACGACAACAAGCGATCGAGCTTATGCAGGAGGCGATGTCCATTAGAGAAGGTCAGCGACCGCCGAATGGCGCCGCCACACCGCTAAAACCGGTGCACGAGCTCAGCGCCGAGTTGCTACACGACATGAAGCAATTTGATGAGGCCGCCGCGCTGTTCGAGCTTTCACTGAAGCGTCTACCGAATCGACCCTGGTCGCTACTAGGTGCTGCACGCAGCTATGCAGGCCTGAACGAACGCGGCAAGGCGGCGGCGAAGTACCATGCCCTGCTGGAAGTGTGGAACGACGACAGCCTGCCGGGCGTTGAGGAAGCGAGGCAATACCTGGCTCGCTAAGGCGTCGACATCACAGCAACTCACACAGATAAGAAGAGTAGACCTATGAGCAATCAGGAACTGGATAAAGTCGCAGGCAATGGACTACTAAATCGACGCCACCTGCTCGGACTCGGGCTCGCCGGCATGGGTACCGTCGCCGCCAGCCCGCTCCTGGCTGCCGATGCGGGCCTCAAGCTCGAGATCCCTGGCTGGTCGAAGCAGCCGGGGCCGGGGGCAAGCGGTTACGGGTCTCGCTCTCGCTTTACCGAAGATATGCAGCGCATGTCCGGCAACCCCAATCCCTTGTATCCCGGTGGTGGTGCCTCGCGCTCGCCGCTGCACCAGCTGGCCGGCAGCATCACGCCGAACAGCCTGCACTTCGAACGCCACCACGCAGGCATTCCGGACATCGACCCCGCCCAGCATAAACTCGTCATCCACGGCCTCGTGCGTCAGCCTCTGGTATTCAGCTACGAGGACCTGCTGCGCTATCCGATGGTGAGCAAGATCTATTTCCTCGAATGCTCCGGCAATAGCGGCACGCTGTTTGGGCCGCAGCCGGCCGACGGTTCGGCGCAGAGTATCCACGGTCTGGTATCCGGCGCCGAATGGACGGGCATTCCCCTGTCTACCCTCCTCGATGAGGCAGGCGTAGACCCGGCGGCACGCTGGATAAACGCCGTGGGTGCCGATGCCGCCAGCATGGGTCGCTCTATCCCTCTCAATCGTGCTATGGACGATGTGATGCTCGCACTGTTTCAGAATGGCGAACCGGTACGCCCGGAGCAGGGTTATCCGATGCGACTATTCGTTCCTGGCTGCGAGGGGAACATCAGCGTGAAGTGGCTGACGCAGATCAAGCTATCTACCGAGCCCAGCCATTTCCGCGACGAGACCAGTAAGTACACCGACACCCGTCTGGATCGAAAGAGCCTGCAATTCACCTTTCCCATGGGCACGAAGTCGGTAATCACCACACCCTCGGGTCAGATGAATCTGGAGCGACCGGGTGTATACCAGATCAGCGGCATCGCCTGGTCGGGCCGCGGCAGCATACGCCGCGTCGAAGTGAGCGCGGATGGCGGACGCAGCTGGGCGGATGCCCTGCTGCAGTCGCATCAGAGCGAGAAGGCGCTGATGCGATTCAGTCTGCCCTGGGAATGGTCTGGGGGCGAGGCCGTGCTGCAGAGTCGAGCCACCGACAGTCAGGGCAATGTGCAACCCACAAGAAACAGCCTCGTTACCGAGAAGGGCAATATCAGCACCTACCATTTCCATGGCATACAGAGCTGGGCCGTGAACACACAGGGAGACGTCGCCAATGTCTATGCTTAGAAAATTGCTCCTCTCCTGCGGCCTGATAGTAGGCCTGCCTACCCTACTCTACGCGCAGTCACTGGGCACGCCCATCAGCGAGAGCCAGCTGGAGGGCTTCGACCTCATCGCGCCACCGGATGGCAGCGGCTACCCCGAGGGCGGCGGCACCGCACTGCAGGGCAAGGCTATCTTCGAGACACGCTGCGTTGCCTGCCATGGCATGAACGGCGAGGGCACCTCGGCCCTGACTCGGCTGGTGGGCGGGGATATGCAATCCGAGGAGCGCCCGATTCGCACCGTAGGCAGCTACTGGCCCCACGCCAGCACCCTGTTCGACTATGTGCAGCGTGCGATGCCGGCCGATGCGCCCAAATCCCTGACTAGCTCCGAGGTCTATCAGGTGGTCGCCTACGTGCTCCATATGAACGGCATAATCTCGGATTCCGAGGTGTTGGATAAGGCGTCCCTGCTGCAGGTAGAGATGCCAAATAAGGACGGTTTCATCGACCGCAGTCAGGCCCCCTAAACCCGCCAGAATGCACGTCTGGCAGTCTGTGACCATCTGTTACGGGAGGTTCCCTAGCCTCCCGATTCCAAGTATTATCCCCCCGCCTTCAAAATAAGACCCCCAAGTGAGGATCCAATGAGAAAGTCGTGGTGGAATTTGTGCCTGATAAGCACCGCTGTAGCACTTCTGGTTTCAAAAACGCTGTATGCCGCCGAATCGGGCCTGGTCATGCCTCTCATCGACGGCGAGCCCAGCTTCGACGACTTTCAGAATATGGCGCCCTCTTCCGCCCTCGCGCGATCCATGGCGAAGGTAGAGAACTTCATCCAGCGCGAACCCGAGCCGGGCGATCCTTCAGCCCAGCGCACCGAGGTCTATATCGGCTACGACCGTGAAGAATTACACGTCGTGTTCCTCGCCTTCGACGACGATCCGAGTCAGATCCGTGCCAACCTGTCATCGCGCGAGAACATCGATGGCGACGACCACGTCGAGATCACCTTCGACACCTTTAACGATCAGCGCGCCGCGTTCTCCTTCCGCACGACACCTCTCGGCATTCAATGGGATGCCCGCTGGACCGAAGGCTCATCGCGACGCGGCGGCTTCGACACCACATTAGAAATGGTATGGGAGAGCGAGGGGGAGCTCACCGAACAGGGCTATATGGCGAGGATGTCGATACCGCTGCGTAGCCTGCGCTTCCCCGACAGCTCCGAGCAGACATGGCGCATACAGTTCGCCAGAAATATCCCGCGCCTTAGCGAGGAGTCCTATTGGCCGCCTTACTCGGTCGACGTCGAGGGCCGACTCAACCAGACCGCGATGCTCACCGGTATTCGCGACGTGTCGCCAGGCAATAATTCGCAGATTATTCCCTTCATCTTCGCCAGAGAAGTAGACTCGCTAGACTTGGGAGCAACCGGCGGGCCGAAGTTCGACCGAACCTCCGAACAAGACGTCGGTGTCGACGCGAAGTTCATCTTCAACGACTCGATGGTGCTGGACGTCACGCTAAACCCCGACTTCTCTCAGGTGGAATCGGACCAGCCGCAGGTAACCTTGAACCAGCGCTTCGAGGTTCAATTCCCGGAGCGCCGCCCGTTCTTCGTAGAGAACGCCGACTTCTTCGCCACCGACTCTGACCTAGTGTTTACTCGCAGAATCGTCGACCCCGAAGGCGGCGCGCGCTTTACCGGCCGCGCAGGAAGATATGGCTTCGGCAGTATCTTGATAAACGACGAGGCCCCCGGCCTGAACCGCGCCGATGGCGATCCACTCCGAGGCGAGAAGGCGAATATCGCGATACTGCGTGGCTTCATGGATATGTCGGATCAGGATCGCGTTGGCGTGCTGCTCACCAATCGCGATCTCGGCGATGGCTATAACCGCGTCGCGAGCCTCGACGGGCGCTTCAAGCTTTCTAACAACTGGACTACGCAGGTACAACTCGTGGGCACAGAGAGCGAGTCTGCCACTGGCGGCGAAGAGACGACGGGTTACCAGCGCAATATCCAGATCAATCGCGCCGGTCGCACATTTAGCAATCACACACATTTTATCGAGACAACCAGCGACTTCCGCACCGAGCTGGGCTTTCAGTCGCGTTTCTTCCGCTCCGACTCCTCCGGCATACACCAGCGCGTGAACTTGAACTTCTATCCGGAAGACTCAGCCATCAATCGATGGAATACCAATGTCTTCGGCGTCTATATCGATGACATCGGCGGCGACAAGATCTACACACAGCTAGGGCCGGGATTCGGCCTCAACTTCGACACCAACGTATTCAATGTCAGCTACACCGACTATTCGGAGACGCTGAGACCGAAGGACTTCGCCGGCATCCTGTCGAACCGCGTCTACAAGTATGACGATGTTCAATTCAGCTATACGAACTCGACACTAAATACGCTCACATTCAGCGCGGATTTCCGAACCGGCACCACGCTGAACCTGGTACCGCCAAGCGGCGCGTTGCCAAATATCGCCGATACCACACGCTTCAGCTTCGACATGCTGTGGCGCCCAATCGACAGACTGCGTATATCCAATACCTATTTCCATACGGAACTGGAGAATGAAGCAGGCGGCGCCGACATTTTCACCAACGAGATTTTCCGCAGTAACTGGAACTACCAGTTCACCAAGGAATGGTCGCTGCGTTTTATCGCTCAGTACGACAAGACCGATGCCGGACCGGCATCGCGCCTGATAGACGATGAGAATCTAAACTTCGACCTGCTGCTGCGCTATGTGATCAACCCCTGGTCTGCTTTCTATTTCGGCTATAACACGAACCAGAGCAACTTCGACATCGTCGAAATGGAAGACCAGCGCGAAGTCGTTGTCAGCAACGATCTAAGGCGAGACGGCGACCAGATATTCGTTAAGTTCTCTTATTTGTTCCAGCGCTAGCCTGGGCGAAGCTGAATCGGCGATGGCGATACAGCGGACACTCATCCGCTCTTTTGCATAAGCACCGCGCGCTGCTGGGTACTGTCACAAAATATTACAGTCGAGACGAATGGCGACGGCAGCGGGAAGAATCGCGATCGCTGCCTCTTCGAATTGCTAGCACAGCTACGGGCTCCGATTTCACTGATCTGTAGCGCTATGGCCCTATTCACCTAGGGCGCGGCGTTGCACAGTGCACGGCAGTTCGGGGGAAGCGGCTACGGCCACGCCGGGCCTGCGTTGGCACCCACTTAGGGATGCGTTTATACTGTTTTCACTTCCCCTTAAAGGGATCATCAAGTAGCAAGGCGTGTCGCCCAACGCAGCTCAGGCAATCGGCGACACGAAAATCGAGGAATTGGAGCATGACTCACATGACGAATCACAGTAAGAAGCCGGTCTCAAGAAAGACCCTACTCATCTCGACCCTGCTCATCGCAGGGCTGTTCAGCACCGAGCTCGCTGCACAAGATAGCAGCGAGATCCGGGAGCAATATCCTCAGGTAGCCGACCTGTTCAACGCCTTCGATGTTACACAGGCCAAGGCCTTCGAAGAGATTGCGGCGATCAACGCCAATCCGGCAACGCAGATGGCGCAGAACGAACTTGCGATGAGTCTGGAGATGCAGCGCAACATGACCATGAGCGAGATGATGGCTGTCATGGGCCACAGCGGCATGAATATGGGCATGGGGGGCATGAGCAATGGCCCCCATCACGAGCTCGAGGTTGAGGCACGCATGCGCCTGTTGGAGATGATGCGTGGCAGCTATAGTCGCGACGAGGCCGAAGTCGCATTCGAGAACAGCAGCGCCATCAATCGCCACACCGCCGAGGTATTTAAACGCGGCCGGAGTTTCGAGGAGAAACTGTTTGCGATCTATATCGACGACTCGGTAGAGAATAAGCGCTTCGCAGTCACTGCCGCGATCGCAGACTACCTCGACGATGACCAACACTCCGTGGCTACAGTGCCCAAGGAGAGTGACTATTTAGTGGAGCACGATCAGGCGAACGGCCTGAAGACTGCGTTCCCACTCCTGCGTGGCTTCCTGTGGACGCAGCAGTGGATGCAACTCGCTGCATTGGAAGCGGTAATCCTGCAGGGACTGGACAGTCAGTTCAGCGGCGGCGTCGACGTGGCGCTGGAGCGTTTCTGGAACAAGGTGGGCTCCTCCGGTGGCATGACCATGTTCCCCGCTCCGAGCGAACTGCCCATGGCACCAGCGATTGCACCGGACCTCTACAGCCAGTCAGCCGAAGCGGCAATCATTCTGGACAACTTGAACCTGCTCGAGACTGTCATTACCGACATCCTCGCCTATCCTAACGCCGAGAACCGCGAAGAACTCATGGATCAGGCCGTGGCCTTCTTTACCGACAAGGAGACCAACAACGGCGAATCGATGGATTACCTGCTGTTCGCACTGCGCGGCGGCATCTACAACCAGGGCGGCCCGGCCGTCGGCGAACTCATGCAGTCGGAGCGCAACCGCGCCCGCGAAGCCATGAACATGCAGCACAATATGATCATGTCGTCGCCGCAGTAAAGGCCCCACCGTGACCTAATCCCAAGAGGGGTCGAATCGAGAGATTCGGCCCTTTTTCGTTTCTGAACCAGCTGCTTTCACGGTTAAGGAGTCGCTTGCGCTTAAGGAGCTGAAACGAGAAACTAGCGCTTCATTTGGCAGGATCTCTGTTCATGTCGCGCACTCTAAAGGCCGTGCTGCTGTTGCTAATCCTGATCAGCATACCGCTAGGCCTCGTATTCTTCAGACCCGATCTCGTCCTCACTACGCTGGCCCGCTCCAGCGCGAACCAGCTGGGCTACGAGATCACCTTGGTCCAAGTAAGTCGCCTGGGCCCGGGCCGCACCGTGATCGACAGGCTCCACCTCGAGAGCGACACACTGCATATTGAGATTAGCGACCTTGCCGTGGATTACTCACCGAGGGGAGTTCTCGCCGGCCAGTTAGCCGCCGTAGAAATCGCCGAGGTGCAGCTGCGCGCGCTGCCGGCCGCTAGCCCGACTGGCGAGGAGGAAGAGACAACTCTGGCCTGGGCCCTCGCAACCCTCGACGAGTTGCCCGTAGACTCGCTACGGCTAGCCAAAATAATCTATCTCGACGCGGTCGCCGGTATCGAGGCAGAGCTAAGCCTGGAAAACTCGCCACTACAAATAGCGGGAAGCGCCAATTTCGCTACCGCGCCGCAATGGCAACTGGAGTACAGAGTTCACGGCTTGGATCAGGGCAGACTCGAGATCGATGGCAATGCCTACCTCCAAGGCGCGCCTGTGCTGACGACAAACATGCAGCTGCAGGCGATCGACGAAGTCGTAGCTGTTAATGCAGACAGCACGCTGTTCACCAATGGGCTGCACACCTATCTACAACAATTCCTGCCCGCTTCGACCGTGCTATTCACCGAGACTCTTAGCCTGCAGAGCCGTTTCGACGTACAGGGACTGTTCGCGACCCCTTCACTGTCGAAGCTGCATCTCGTCGTAGACAGTCCAAACTCGCGAATGCATCTGGCGCAGGAATCGGAGCTGGGCACTAGCGATATGCAACTGCAGCTACCGCTTACACTGCAGGGCGAGATTACAGGCGACAGCCCCACGCTGCAGCTCAGCCTGAGCGAGGTTTACGGCACTGGCAGTTGGCGCCTCGACGACAGCGAGTTGCAGGGCGAGACCAGTCTGGGCAATATCCAGCTGCATTGCCAGACACAGATAAGCTGCGACCTCACCAGCGACTGGCGTAGCGACGTTATCCAGGTTCGCGCGGGCGACCTCCTCGCCGATGACCTGAGTTTCTCGGGGGCGCTGCGGCTTAATTACGCCAACGACGAGATGCGCCTCAGCTCTGAGCAGATTCAAATTCAGCTTGGCTCGATCGCAAGCCTGTCCGAGCCAGCCAGTATGCAACTCAGCACGACGCTGCAGCTAGACGCGTTCGAGTTTCGGGCGGGCGACGTGGTCAGCGGGGGCTTTAACTTCAACAGCAGCGCACTCAGCCTGGAGAACAGCCTCGTCGACGTCACACGCCCCGCCTACTCGGGCAAGCTGCAGCTGGAAGAAGATGTGCTGACCGGAATCCTCGAGATCGATCTGGACCAGCGGCTGCGTCTCGGAATAGGACTGCAACACTTCTTCCTGCGCGACACGGGCGACGTCGTGCTGCAGTTAGCAGCAACGGAATTCACAGAGACCGAGCCGCTCTCCTCCCTGCTGTCCCCCAAGCAGTTAGATGCCGACCTACTTGCCGGACAAATCGAAGGTCTGGCCAATATATCCTGGAGCAGGCAAGCGGACGAGTCCTGGCGCTTCGGGGGCCCCATCGCGCTCAAGCTGGATCGACTCAGCGGTTATTACGCGGACTACTTCTTTGTGGATCTCAGTACGGATCTATTCGCCGAGGCCACGACGCCGCTCGGCATTCAGGTCGCGAATCCGGCCCAGGCGACACTGGGGCGCATCGACATCGGTCTACCGCTTCAGAATCTCTCCTGGCAATACCGATTCGACACACTCAGCAAAGAGCTACAGGTCGATGAGTTCAGCACCGAACTGCTGGGTGGAAAACTGAGTGTTCCCGCCGCTCGCTACCATCCGGGTGGGGAGCGCCAGCAGATCGACGTTGTGCTCGCCGACCTCAGCGTGGCATCTATGGTGGGCCTGGCGGATTATCCGGGTATTCATGCAGACGGCCTGATAAGTGGCTATCTTCCCTTTGTGCTGGAGGGCGATACCTTGACCATCGAGAGGGGCCTTGTGGGGGCATTAAAGCCCGGCGGCAGCATTCGTTATACGCCCACGACTGCGGCACCTAGCGGCAACGCGAGCATGCGCCTGGTCAACGAGGCGCTCGCCAATTACCAGTACCAGACTATGAACACCGAGGTGTATTATGACGCCGACGGTGAGCTGCTCCTCAGCGTCCAGCTGCACGGTCGCAATCCGGACATGAACGACGGCCAGGCGATAAACCTCAACGTGAACATCAGCGACAATATCCCCTCGCTGCTGAGGAGTCTGCAGGCCAGCCGTGTCATCACAGACGAGTTGGAGCGCTTTGTGTCGCGCCCGTAACTAATTGGCGAATTCGCGGTCTAATACCCAGATCGAAAGACGCTTAAGCAAGGGTTCAGATTTGGCCGATATACTGAAACTCACGCGAGCTCCCTGGAGTTAGGAAAACTATGCACAACAAGCAATTAATCAACGCACTGCGCGCCAGCTATGGCTGCGCGCTTTTGGCCACGCTCCTTGCAGCCTGCACACCCACCGTCCAGGTGGCGGTGCCGAACGAACCCATCACGATCAACCTGAACGTCCGCATCGAACACGAGATTCGGGTGCAGGTCGAAGAGGAGTTGGATGATATTTTCACATTAGACAGTGGACTGTTCTAAAGGAGACACAATATGAAGAATCTATTCTCGAAATCACTGATCCTAGTCTCTTTTATTCTGCTTATTCCCTCTGCATTCGCGCTCACGCTACAGGAGGCGAAGACCGAGGGCCTGGTAGGCGAGTTGCGCAATGGCTACGTGGGCCTGGTTGTCGAATCGGTCCCGGCCGAGGTAGTCGCCATGGTGCGCGATGTGAATAACCAGCGTCGCGAGCTGTACCGCGATATCGCACAGCAGAATGACATCACGGTCGAGCAGGTTGCCGCGTTGGCCTTCGAGAAGGCCGTCGAAGCCACCCCAGCTGGTCAATACCTGCAAGATGCCAGTGGCGCGTGGATAAGAAAGTAGCGTATGCCAGTGCAATGGCGGGCTCTGGCCCGCCTTTTCCATCAGCTTTCAACCGCCTGTTCTCGCTAGATACAGTTTAGTCTAGCAATCTCGCCTGTTCTGAATCACAATCGGTATATCCCCAGAGAATCTCAACCTTCGCTAAGGACCCGAGGTGGCAATGCAGAGCGTACTTTTCGATCCCAAGTCTCAGAAGACTCAGTTTGGCGGCGACGAATTACTGGCCGCGTGGAAGGAACAACCCGAATCGCTGCTGTGGATCGACCTCTTGGAATACGAAGAGCGAGAAGAACGAACAATTCTCGAAGGTCTGGATCTGCATGAGCTGGCAATACAGGACGCCCTAAGAAAACGCCATCCACCCAAGCTGGAAAGTTATGAGGAACACGAATTTCTCATGCTGCGTGACCTCGAGGGTACAGAGCACCCCTTGGAGTTTCAGTTCTTTCCGCTGTCGATATTCATCAAGGACCGCATTTTAATCACGCGACACAGAAAGCGCTCCGAGAGTGTCGAGTGGCTCTTGGATAGAGTCGAGAAGAATCCCAAAATTATTACTGAGGGGCCAGCGGCGCTCGCTCTGAGGCTGGCCAATCACTTGTGCCGGCGCTACGTGAGGATATTGATCGAGTTCGAGCCACGTATGGACAACCTAGAGACAGAGATGTTCGACAAGCCGAACGATGAACTGCTCTCGGAGATAACCCGGCTCAAGTCACGGCTGCGCTACTTCAAGCGCAACACTAATTACCATAAACTCATCTCGGTGACTCTGAAAGAAGAGCCCCCGCCGCGATTCGGCAGCTCCTTCTCGCACCAGATCATCGACCTCTATGAACAGGTGGAGCGATCGCTTAGCCTCGCGAGTCTCTATTACGACGTGCTTTCGGACCTATCCGATGGCTACCTCGCGCTCTCTTCGCATAGACTAAACAAGGTCATGCAGATCCTAACTGTTATCACCGTGATCTTCGTGCCGCTCACCTTCGTAGCGGGACTCTATGGCATGAATTTCGATTACATGCCTGAACTCAGCTTCCGGCCCAGCTACTTCCTGGTACTCGGCTTCATGGCGGTGGCGGCGATCGTGCAGCTCATCCTGTTCCGACGCAAGGGGTGGCTATAGTGGACGCCGAGATCAGTCCACTGATCGATCAACTTACCGACCCGGCGGCCTGGTCTGCCTGGCTCGATTCCTTGCGGGCCTGGTTTAGTAGCGACGTCTTCGTGATCGACACGCTAATCTGCCTCGGCATCATCGCGCTGGCCGCCTCTATCGCCTGGCCCATCTCGACACGCATTCAGCAGAAGATAGATGTTCTCTCGGAACGACAGGCGCGCTTCCCTATTCTTGTTCGCATATGGAAGACGCTTAGGGATATCTCATTTCCGAGCTTGTGGCTCTTCCTGCAATGGATATCCGTGCTTGCAACGGCGCAGTGGGAAATCACGAACACCTCTCTCGTAGTCACCACTAGCCTGCTCACCGCCTGGGTGATCATTGAGACGGCTACTATCTTTGTCAGCAGTCATTTTTGGTCGCGCACGATCGCGATCTCGGCCTGGCTTATTGCCGCCCTGAATATCCTCGGCATACTCCGGCCTACTATCGCATTTCTGGATGGCATCTCGTTCTCGCTGGGGCAGGCCAGTATCAGCGTACTCACGATCATTCAGGCATTCGTTACCCTCGGAATCCTGCTCTGGATTTCTGCCGTAGCAGGCCAGATTACCGAGAGTAAGCTAAAGGCATCCCAGAACCTGTCTCCCTCGATTCAGGTGCTTACGATAAAGTTTATGCGCATCTCGCTAAGCGCGGTGGCATTCATCATGGCGCTGGCCATCGTCGGCGTAGACCTGACCGCATTCGCCGTCGTGGGTGGCGCCATCGGCGTCGGAATCGGTTTCGGATTACAGAAGATATTCGCGAACCTTATCAGCGGGTTCATCCTGTTGATGGACAAGTCCATCAAGCCGGGCGACGTCATCGTAGTCGCCGACTACTACGGCCGAGTCGACGCGCTGACGGCGCGCTATGTCTCGGTCACCACTCGCGACGGTGTCGAACACCTAATCCCGAACGAAGAGTTAATCATCAATCGCGTGGAGAACTGGTCGCATTCGCAGAATCTACTGCGCCTGAGGCAGGTGGTGGGCGTCCACTACAAGGCCGATCTTCACAAGGCGATTGAACTCTGCAAGGAGGCGGCGAGCGAGACCGAGAGGATACTGAGCGACCCTGCCCCCAACTGCCTCGTGAAGGGATTCGGAGATAGTTCTGTAGACCTGGAGATGCGCGTCTGGATAAACGATCCCATGAATGGGCGCGCCAATGTGATCAGCGAACTACTCACTCGCATATGGGACAAGTTCCACGCGAACGACATCGAGATACCATACCCGCAACGCGACCTACATCTGCGATCTTCTACCATAGGCAATCTGCCTGCGAGCTCTGACTAGAGCGCTTGTAGACGCCACATCGCTAGGTTATAAATGAATCATAACAGAGCTATCTGAAGCGATAGCTCATTGGAGATATTTAATGAAGATTATTCTGCTCTCACGCAACCCGAAATTATACTCGAGCCGTCGGCTCATCGAGGCTGCTGTCGAGCGCGGTCACGAGGTGCGAACACTCGACGCCTTGCGCTGTTATATGAACATCACCTCTCACCGTCCTTCGATTCATTACAAGGGTGACGAGATAAAGGGCTATGACGCGATCATACCGCGTATCGGTGCATCAGTTACGTTCTACGGCACTGCGGTATTGCGACAATTCGAGATGATGCGGCTTTATCCGCTGAACGAGTCAGTGGCTATCTCCCGCTCACGCGACAAGCTGCGCGCCTCGCAGCTGCTTGCGCGAAAGGGAATCGGCCTGCCTATAACGGGCTTCGCGAACAAGCCCGATGATATCCCCGATCTCATCAAGATGGTCGGCGGCGCACCACTGGTTATCAAGCTACTCGAGGGCACGCAGGGAATAGGTGTAGTACTGGCCGAGACACGAAAGGCGGCCGAGAGCGTTATCGAATCCTTCCTCGGACTACAGATCAGTGTCTTGGTGCAGGAATACATCGGCGAGGCCGGCGGCGCGGATATTCGCTGCTTCGTCATCGGCGACAAGGTAGTCGCCTCCATGAAGCGTCAGGCGCTAGAGGGCGAGTTCCGCTCTAATATCCATCGCGGCGGCTCGGCCTCCGTCATCAAGATTACACCCGAGGAGCGCTCTACCGCCGTGCGCGCGGCCAAGACCATGGGCTTGAATGTCTGCGGTGTGGATATTCTGCGCTCCAACCACGGACCGGTTGTGATGGAAGTAAATTCTTCCCCAGGCCTGGAAGGCATCGAGGCGGCAACTGGCAAAGACATCGCAGGTCTGGTCATCGAATTCATGGAGAAGAATCTCAAGGCCGGCAAGACCAAGACACGAGGCACTGGCTAAGCCATGCGCGAACCCTTCGTCATTGGCGATGTATCGGTAAAGGCAGGCACGCAAGAGGCTATCGACCTCGCGATCCCCGCACTGTACACGCATAACCCGATGTCCTGTCCGGTCTATGTCATCCATGGCAAGAGGCCCGGCCCTGTTCTATTCCTGTCCGGTGCGATTCATGGCGACGAGATTAATGGTGTCGAGATCATTCGCCGCGTATTGAATCGAAAGTCGCTGAATCGCGTTAAGGGCACCATCGTCGCCGTTCCGGTCGTGAACATACTCGGCTTCATCGCCCAGACCCGTTACCTGCCAGACCGACGCGACCTGAATCGCTCCTTTCCGGGTTCGGAGAAAGGCTCTTTGGCCGCGCGCATGGCGCATCTTTTTCTTAACGAGATCGTCTCCCAGTGCAGCCACGGCATAGATCTGCACACCGCCGCCATACACCGCGATAATTTCCCCCAGGTCCGCGCCGAACTGCAGAACCCGGAGATCGAACGCATGGCGCGTGCCTTCAACTCGCCGGTAATCGTCAATACGCCAGTGGCCGAGGGCACGCTGCGCGATGCCGCCTCGAAGCTGGGAATACCGGTTATCGTCTACGAGGCTGGCGAGGCCCTGCGCTTCTCCGAGATGGCGATTCGGGCAGGCGTGAAGGGCGTCATCGCCGTCATGCGAGAATTGGGGATGATTCCGAAGGTGAAGTCCAAAGCGAAACGACTCGACCCCTTCGTAGCACGTTCCAGCTATTGGGTCCGCGCCGCAGAGAGCGGCATTCTGCGCGCGAACAAGACCCTCGGCGAGAAGGTCGGCAACAAGGAGGTGCTGGGAGTGATCTCCGACCCCTTCGGCTCCGAAGAGGAGACGGTGGTGGCTAATGGCGAGGGTATCATCATAGGGCGCACGAATATCCCACTCGTCAACGAGGGCGAGGCGCTATTCCACATCGCGAAGTTTACCGACGCCGAGAGCGTGCAGGAGACGGTGGAAGTCTTTCAGGATGAGATGAACCCCAACACCGACGCCAATCCCTCGCAGGAACCACCGATCGTTTAGGGCCTCTCTGAATAGGTCTGAACGATCAGTCAGCTACAATATCCTCTCGAAGTGTGAAACACTTAACTCGCACTGGCGAACGATGTCTTAGAAATATGCCTTCTATCTAGATAGAGGAACTATTCGACATGACTGCTCTCACCAAGACTCACAAGACTTATGCAGCGATCATACTTCTAGGTATCGCCCTGCTATTCTGGGGCTACCACGTCGCACACATCCGAATCGAATTCCCCGACAGCCACGTCGACGGCCTGTTGGTTTGCTCACCGGAGTACAATCCCGCCCCATGGGAGTCAGCAAGTGATGCGAGCCTGTATACACAATTGGAGGAGGCTCTGGGCAATGCAGTCGACCCGGATTCCCAGGTCATGTCAGTGATTCAGCGCCTCGATCTCAGCGAAGACGAGCGCACCATCGCGCTGGCCGAACTGACAAACCAATACCCCGAGAATCGTCTGGCAAACTTACGATTCCTGGATGCCTGTGCCGCGACATTCGAGAGTCCAGCCTGTGACGTGGGCAGCGTCGAAGCAGCTAACGCCGTGAACGATGACAATGCTATGTCCTGGTCATTGCTGTCGGTGTACCAATCTAAGCTGCTGAACGAGGCTGGTGTCCAGAGCGCCTTATTACGAGCAGCGAATGCGCCAGTATTTGACGACCACTTTGGCAGCCAGCTTCGAACCCTCCGCGCAGCTCTGGCTGCCGAGACCGATGACGAAGTAATAGCGCAGGCTTGGACTCTTCAAGGTGGAGGGAGGCTGGTTCTCAACAACATCAACCAACTGTCTGCAGTATGTAGCAGTGGCGATTTACTGCCTGCAAGCCTGCTTCACGCCTGTGTAGATGTAGGCGAGCGCATGGAGCTAGAGGGTCAGTCCCTGATAATGGCTATGATGGGAATGGCTATACAGGAGATCGCCTATAGCGGTCTGGGGGATGGTGCAGAACTAGAGCGAGTTGAGCAGAAGTATCTGGAATTTCAGCGAGCTCGCTCGGCACCAGACTCTCTCTGGAACCAGTTTAATAGGGCCGCATCACTCATGTCGTATGATGTAAATTTAGCCACTCTGTGGATGGACAGTCTTATCGAGTTTGGAGAGACAGAAGCAGGTATAGCGAACGTGGTAGCGGAAGCACGCAGGCTCTCTGCCGAGCCCGACTACCAACCTTGTCGCTCGCCTGGACCACGCATCAGCTACGTCCCATAGGAGCCCATCATGAATTTCAAAATGTTTCTAGCCATTGTCTTCCTAATGCTGACTGGGGTATTCGTGCTGCAGAATATGGAAGTGGTGCGGGTCGATTTTCTGCTGTGGAGTATCGAGGCGTCGCGGGTAATTATCTACCTCACGATATTCCTCATCGGCGCGCTGGTAGGCTGGCTGGGCAAGTCACTGCGCTTACTCTAGGGAGCCTTCGATTAGGTATAAGGCTACTCTGTGGCAACAGGCCTAGATTAGCTGCTCGAATTTCTTGGAAGTGCCGCCCATGAGGAAGGATGCGCTGCAATCGACGGTGTAGGCGCCGCGCAAGAGATTTCTCCCTATCAACATTCGGAAACTCATGGAGTCCCTGTCGGTGAGTGTTAGCTCGGCAATAAGTATCTCCCTGCCGAGCACGATCGTGGACTCAATCACGTAGCGCTCTTCCTTATGCCCGCCCGAGTCTGACACCTCACGTCTGTCCGCCACCGCCGCGTGACATTCGACCTCGAGGTCATTGTCTTTCTGATTAGGGTGCAGCAGAAATTTCACCCAGGGGCTGCCGTTCTTGCTATAGGGCTCTATGAAGAACGCGTGCAGCGAAGAAGTCTTCGCTCCGGTATCGACCTTGGCCTTAATCGGCACATCCACCAGGTCAGGAAGCTGAACCCACTCCCTCCACCCTAAGACTTGTAATCTGTTGGCTTTTGGCTTGTCTTCTGAATGCATATCAATTGCTTCCGAATCACATCGCGCTCGATATGATTTCCAGTTAGTCGGAGATTAACTGGAAAGCTGTCCTGTTGCCAGCGGCAATCCTCTGCATATGCGCCCGGCAGGCTACTGCCCGCGCTTGAAATTTGATCTTAACTGGCTAATATTTCGTATCCCACAATCTGCGACTGGAGACCGAGATAGATTGTCCGAAATGCGGCGGGGAACTGATAAGTAAGTCTCACGGCGAGAATATCAGCCTGGAGCGATGTCGGGTCTGTTATGGCCTTCTCGTCGAGACCCATGTGCTGGATAAGATGCGAGAGGAATGAATGGCCAAGACCTTTCTGGATACGGGGCCCGCATCTATTGGCAAGAAGTTCGACAAGGTCGAGGACATCGATTGCCCCGCTGCTCTGTGAAGATGGACAAAGTCGTCGATCCGAAGCAGACCCACATCTGGATGGAATCCTGCCCTAGCTGCTATCGAGTGTTTCTCGATGCCGGCGAATTCAGCGATCTAAAATACGAGACTTTCAGCGACAGGATTAAAAACCTGCTCAAAGGCCGCCGCCGCTAAGTCAGAGTGAGAGAGCCTCTGATCAAGTAGGAGGCTCCCTAGCCCTCAACCTCCAGCAACTCGACGCTCACGCGTTGGGAGATTGGATAGACTGCGGGACCGAACTGATTGTAGACAGCCACATCTGCCGCATCACGCCCGTAGCCTATAGCCACATAGCCCGACGACATCTTTTCTTGGGTGGCATCGAAGGCATACCAGCGCCCACCTACATAGGCCTCGAACCAGGCGTGCATATCCATAGGCACTAGTCCGTAGTTGTAGCCCACTACGAACCTGGCTGGAATACTGATCGCACGACACAGCGCGATGCCAAGATGTGCGAGGTCGCGACAAACCCCCGACTGCTTCTCATTTACCTGGATCGCCGAAATCGGATCGTCGCTACTGCCGGGTATATAGCTAATATTCTGGCGCAGCCAACTCTCTATCGCCTCTACCTGATTTAAACCCAGCAAGAATCCCTCGGTAATTTCCGCCGCCATCTGATTGAAGCACTCTGACTCGCAGTAGCGGCTTGGCAGGAGATAGCTCAAGACTTGATCCGGCAGCATATTGATATCGACGAACGGTGCACCGTAGTCTCTGTCGATGACATCGCTGGTCATGACCTCCGCCGCCGTGTGTATCGTGAAATGACCCGGCGGAGCGACCAATCGCTGACACAGATTGCCGTAGGTATCAGTAAACTCCACCACCGGCACACTCGGTGTGAGCTTGTACTCCTCCCTACTTATCCATTGCTGTCCCCCACTGCGCGGGCGCAGCATCAGGATGAATGGCGTAGGCACGCTGATCTCAAATTCGAAGTCGCAGCTTGTAGCTAACCACATAGCACAGATTCCCTAGCGTTATAGTGCATTCTCAACTCCTCTGCCTAGCGGCCAAGGCCCAACGAACCAGCACCAATACTTAATCAGCATACTGAGAAACAGCAGGGACTTTAATCAAATGCAGGCAGATACGAATACTTCCTACCCATTGCAAGCTATATCGAGGTCAATGTCAAAGACTAACGGTGCCTGCCAGCGCTGGCCTTGAGGCAACACCGGCCATCTTCCAGTGACAGCCATTCGAAATTGAAGCTAGAATGTACTCTAAAATGAATTCGCAAGGAAAATCATCGTGAAGAACAGACACCAGAATATTCTCGACACAATAGGCAACACACCCGTAGTGCGCATCAATAAGCTCGCGCCCGATCATGTCAATCTATTCGTGAAGCTGGAGGCCTTCAACCCAGCCGGCTCGGTTAAAGACCGGCTCGCGCTCGGCATCATCGAAGACGCCGAGGCTAGCGGCGAACTGAAACCCGGTCAGACCGTAGTAGAGGCCACTAGCGGCAATACCGGAATCGGCCTGGCCATGGTGTGTGCACAGAAAGGCTATCCCCTTATTATCGTTATGGCGGAAAGCTTCAGTGTGGAGCGCCGCAAGCTCATGCGCTTTCTCGGTGCCAAAGTCGTGCTGACACCAGCGGCTCTAAAAGGCAGCGGCATGGTCGCCAAGGCGAAGGAACTCGCAGATACCCATGGCTGGTTCCTGACACGTCAGTTCGAGAACGAGGCGAACTCTCGCATGCATGAGCGCACTACCGCGGTAGAGATTCTTAGAGATTTTGAGGGCGAGCGTCTGGACTATTGGGTTACCGGATTCGGCACCGGCGGCACGCTTAACGGTGTGGCCAATGTACTCAAGGTGAAGAGCCCAGAGACGAAGATCGTCTGCTGCGAACCCGACAATGCTGCCATGCTCGGTAGCGATCAACCGCAGCCCGAGGCGCCCGCTACCGGCCTGCCGCCTAGCCACCCTGCGTTCAACCCTCACCCGATGCAGGGTTGGACCCCTGACTTTATTTCCCACCTGGTAGAGCAGGCGGTGGCTCGCAAACACATCGATCAACTGCTCGCGATTGCAGGGCCCGATGCGATTCGTAACTCCAAGCTACTCGCGCAGCAGGAAGGCATCTTTACCGGCATCACCGCCGGCGCGACCTTCACCGGCGCCTTGATGGTCGCCGAGAAGGCGGAGCCTGGCAGCAACATACTCTGCATGCTCCCCGACACCGGCGAGCGCTACCTGAGCACGCCGCTGTTCGAGGGCATCGAGGTGGATATGAATAGCGAAGAGAGCGAGATCGCGGCCTCGACGCCGAACTACCAGTTCTAGGGCACCTCTGAACTGGCAGAACGACACGGAATAGTCTAATCCGTGTCGTGCAGGCTCGTCTTGTAGGTCTCCGTCAGCATCACTACCGATATGAGGGATAACAGCGAGGCGATCGCTATGTATACCGAGACCCAGACGATCGCATACTCTGTCCATAAGATCGTTGCTATGGTCGGCGCGAACGCACCACCGAGAATTGCACCCACCTGATAGCCCAGCGAGGCACCCGAGTATCGCACCTCGGTGCTGAAGAGTTCGGTGAAGAACGCCGCCTGCGGTCCGTACATCATACCGAGGAACATCAGGCCGCCGCTAATGCCAACCACGATGAGCCAGAAGTTGCCGGTGTCGATCAGGGGGAACAGGGCGAAGGCCCAGGCCCCCGTGAGCACCGCACCCAACATGAATATGCCCCGCCTACCGTGACGGTCTGAATAGGACGCCGCCATAAACTGCGTCGGCACCTGCAGAGCCGAGGCGAGCAGGACGGCGAACAGCATCTCGTCTCGCGTCAATGCCGCCCCGCCGGGGTCGGTTCCATAGGCCAATACGAAACCGATAAGAATATAGAAAGTTACCTGAATGGAGAGGAAGGCACCGGCGGCGAGGGCGATGCGTTTCGGGTATTTGGCAATGGCCTCCAGTACCGGAGATCGTTTTATCACAGCGGCCTGTGGCGACTCGGCGAGCTTCTTCTTCTGCAGCTCCTGCAATTCCTTGAATGCATCCGTGTCTTCCATATGCAGTTGCACATACATGCTAATGCCGATCAGAACGACGCTGGAGATGAAGGGGATGCGCCAGCCCCACTGCATGAAGGCATCTTCGGACACGGTATAGCTAATCAGCATGAACGCCACATTGGCGAGTATCACGCCGACGGGAGCGCCCGCCTGTGCGTAGGCGCCATAGTAGCCACGCTTGTCGGCCGGCGCGCTCTCGGTTACCAGCAGCATGGCACCGCCCCACTGCCCGCCAATCGCCAGACCCTGTGCGAAGCGCAGCAAACTGAGCAGAATAGGAGCCGCGATGCCGATCGTGGCGAATGTTGGCAGCAGCCCGATTAGCGTCGACGCGATACCCATCAGCATCAGCGCGATCACGAGCGTGCGCTTACGCCCTATGCGATCACCGAAGTGGCCGAACAGGATGCCGCCGAGAGGGCGCGCGATGAAGCCAAAGGCGAATGTGCCGAAAGAGAGGATCAAGCCGATGGTCGGCGTGCTGTCCGGGAAGAACGCTGCGGGGAAGACTAGCGCCGCCGCGGTGGCATACAGGAAGAAGTCATACCATTCGATGCTTGTGCCTGCGAGCGCGGTCAGTGCGACCTTGCGCATATTCGCTTCGATGTGATCAGGATTCTCAACAGCGACCTGCGCGTGGGAGCTAGACTCATCAACCATGGTGCCTCCGGTAATATCGTTGTTATTATTTGGCCCGCCTCGCAGACCCGATTCGCAGCATAGCAGGAAATCTTAAAGCGCCGCATTAAAATGCGGCGAATGCCATAAAATCCAGTATGATTGCCTGCATGTCTTATGAGATTTTCAGGCTTCTGCACTTGGTCGCCGTGTTCGCCTTCGCCGGCGCGTTGGTGATCGAGAATATCGCCATCAAGCCAGATATTAGCGGTGAGGATGCGCGTAATCTGGCGAAGGTAGATGCCGTCTGCGGCCTGAGCGCGCTGTTATTAGTAGTCTTCGGCCTGACACTCTGGTTCGGGGTGGGCAAGCCCAGCAGCTTCTATTCGGCCAATCCGATCTTCGCCGTCAAGCTGGGTATGGTGGTGCTTATGGGGCTGCTCGCCGTCGCGTCGGCTCCTTTCTTCAGGCGCCATCGCCACAGCGAGGCGGAGACCATCGCAGTTCCGCGCTATCTGCAGCTGGCGCTGCGCTTTCAGCTCGTGCTGCTGTTGCTGATACCGCTGCTTGCAATGCTCATGGCCCGAGGCATAGGACTCTCCGCCTAGTCATGGCCGCTAGCGGCCTAGGGTATGATCCCAGTTCAGGGACTGATATTTTTCCAGCACGCGCATAACTTCCTCGAGAGGTATCGCCTGCAGTTCGCCGCGGGAGCTGCTGACTGTGGTGGCCTTAAAGATCGCGTTATAGATAGCCTCTTCGGTGGCCTCCGCCGTCGCCGCAAACAGTGGCGACATCGATTCATTCACCAACACCTCCTGCGGCACCGGCCTGTTGCTAACCCGCGGTTTGCGCACAGCCGCATTGGTCGAGAACGCAACGACATAGTCGCCTGAGCCATTGCTGGCGAAGGATCCCGTTCGGGCCAGGCCCATCAGCGCGCGACTGCCCACGCGGTCGAGATTACGTGCCGTCAGCGGTGCATCGGTCGCGACCACGATCATGATAGAGCCATCTTCCCGGTCCGCATTCTCAATCGGCTCGGCAAAGCTGCGGTAGGCGTAGTTCCCCAATTCTCGCCCCACGGGCGCGCCATTGATAGCCAGGATGCCGCCATAGTTTGTCTGGACTAGCACGCCGACGGTATAGCCCCCTAGTTCGTCGGGTAGCACGCGAGAACTCGTGCCGATACCACCTTTCCAACCGAAGGCCTGGGTTCCAGTTCCCGCACCCACGCTGCCTTCCGCGACCGGGCCGCCACGGGCATTGTTGAGTGCCGCATACACCTCGTCTTTCTGAATCGGATCGGCCCACATATTGTTGAGACGGCCGTCGTTAGTTTCGCCTACCACGGGGTTTAGCGTATGCTCGCCCATGCCCGGCTGTTCGTACATCCACTCCTTCAGGGCATTCGCCGCGCTCCACACGCACAGCGTGCAAGTTAGCAGTATCGGCGTCTCGATCTCGCCAAATTCGCTCACCTGAGTCTCGCCAATCACCTTGCCATAGCCATTGCCGGTATGAATCCAGGCCGGAATAGGATGGGTATACAGATTGCCCGCGGCCGGTATGATAGCCGTCACCCCGCTGCGAATATCGTCACCTTCGATGACTGTTTCGTGCCCTACCCGCACACCCGCGACATCGGTGATAGCGTTCGCCGCGCCCGGTGGAAAAATACCGACGACCAAACCTGCCTCTCTGGCCCGGGGTCGCAACTGTTCCTGCGCCCGGGCGAAATCACCAAGGCTGGCCGCTAGCAACAGAATGGTCAGGCCTAGCGATTGTAGTTTTCCTGTGCTGCCCATAGTGGCTCCTCTCAAGATGATCAGTGCTGTGCTGCGCTGTATTTCGTCGATGTCGAGCCATTGTAGCACTGCGCGCTATGCCATCTACACATCGCTAGCGGGTGGGAACAGCGCCAGTCGCAATGTGGGTAAAGCGTTACAATTCGTTGAATACATCTGGCCCGGGATTCTCTATATTGAGAGTTCATTCAGGCGAAACGACACCGAATAAGCTATGGGAAAGAAATCCGCCGCTGCTTTACTGTGCACTCTCTTGACGGCATTCTCCGCTGCTGCAGTCGCGCAGGCGCTGGATACCCGCGCGTTGCAGATGGCACTGCTTGAGCCCGGCCGCGAAGTCAGCGATTTCGTCCGAGACGAGACTCGCAGGCCAGTGCAAGTATTGCAGTTTCTTGGCTTGCGCTCTGGCATGACTGTATTAGATCTGTATGCGGCCGGCGGCTATTACACGTACATTCTCTCCAAGGCCGTAGGCGAGAATGGCACCGTGTATGCACAGAACACCGAGCGTGGTCTGCGCTTCGTGGAGGATCGGCAGAATATAACTCAGGGCGAGGCACTCAATGCCAAGATAGAAAACGGCAGGTTGGAAAACGTCGTGCAGATTATCAGGCCACTGGATGAGATCGGACTCGCCGCCCAATCGCTGGACTTTATCATCGTGGCGCAGACACTCCATGACTACTACAACCCAAACCCCGAGCGGGCGCTGCAGATGTTGTTGCAGCTCAAGACCCTTTTAAAACCCGGCGGCGTTATTGGCATCACCGATCATGTCGGTGTCGCCGGGCGCGACAATCGCGACCTGCATCGCATGGAGATTAGCCAGGCTATAGAACTCGCACAGCAGGCTGGCTTCGATGTCGAGACTAGCGAGCTACTGCGCGTGATGGATGACGATCACAGCCGCAGTATCTTCGATCCCAGGCTCAATCGCAGTACCGACCGTTTCCTGCTCAAACTCAGCAAGCCACGCTAGGTTTAGGCCTGGCAGAGGCCCATATCGCTGCGAATCCCGTGGAGTTGGCAGCGCATATTTGATAACCTCAGATTCGCGTAAACGAAGCGCTTAGCGACACGCCAACCCCCACATCCACACTGGGAACTAACAATGAGAACTACAGCAAACTCGAAAGCAATTACTCAACAAGCGACACGCCGATTCCTGTTACTGCTCACTGCTCCCCTTGCAGTTCTGCTGCCATTCGCCACCACTGCACAAGATGCCGACTACGTCGTACCGAGAACCGTTGATGGCGTACCCGATCTGCAGGGCATGTGGACCAGCAATACGATCACTCCCTTTAGCCGCCCCGAGGAATTTGGCGACAAGCTCGTGCTAAATCGGGAAGAGGCAATGCAGCTCGAGCAGGCTGTAGCCGACTACACGGCGGAGCAGGACCAACCTAGCGACCCCGATCGCGTGCCACCGGTGAAGGACCGCATCGAGCTCGCCGACAGCTACAACAACTTCTGGTTCGACGATGGCACTCGCGTCGCGCGCTACAACGGTGAGTATCGCAGTTCCCTGCTGGTCGACCCCCCTAACGGCCGCATGCCCGCCTTTACGCCAGAGGCCGAACAGCGCCTTCGGGTAGAGGCAGAATTACGCGAGGAACGCGGCGCCTATGCCGGGCCCGAGAGTCGCCCGCTGGCGGAGCGCTGCCTGATGTCATTCGGCTCCAGCAGCGGCCCGCCCATGCTGCCTATTCTGTATAACAATCATTATCAGATCGTGCAGTCGCCGGGCTATGTGATGATACTGGTAGAGATGGTGCACGATGCGCGCATCATTCGCATCGATGCCGATCCCCTGCCCGATGCGTTTCGTCCCTGGATGGGCGACTCCGTCGCCCACTGGGAGGGCGATACACTCGTGGTAGAGACCGACAAGCTTAACCCGAACCAGAGCTTTAGGAACTCCACCGAGAACTTCCGCATCACGGAGCGATTCACGCGCGTCTCCGACACCGTCATGAATTATAGCTTCACGGCACATGACCCGGATACCTTCGTGCAATCCTTCTCTGCCGAGATGCCCATGAATCTTACCGACGATATTCTCTACGAGTATGCCTGTCACGAGGGAAACTATTCGCTGCCTGGCGTGTTAGCGGGTGCACGACTCGACGAAGCCGAACAATAGAAGAGAGCCGCTATGAACAAGAAACCAGTACAGGGAATTAATCAGCTCTACGAGAAGGACCCTATCGCCGCCGACAGAATGCTATGGGGCCGCGAGAGCGACGCGCTGAGCCGCCGCGGCTTCCTGAAGAAGAGCGGACTCGTCGCCATGAGCACGGCGCTGGGCATGACGATACCCTTCTCTCGCTTCATGCCGGCAGGCCTCATTCCTGCAGCCTTCGCGGCCGAGGGAGCGACGGGACGCATAGCGGGAAAGGACGGCCTGATCGTGCTCAACGATCGCCCCCTGAATGCTGAGACTCCGGCGCACCTGTTGGACGACGAGGTTACACCCAATCACCGCATGTTCGTACGCAACAACGGCGTACCGCCAATCGACATTAATCCGGATACCTGGACGCTGGAGATCGGCGGCGAATCGGTGGATCGTCCGGGCAGCTTCACCATCGCAGATCTTAAGCAGCGCTTCGAGACGGTTACTCTGCAACTGCAACTGGAATGCGGAGGCAACGGTCGCAGCGAGTTCGTGCCCGGTGCCAGCGGCAATCAATGGACGACGGGAGCCGTAGGCTGCCCGACCTTTACCGGCGTGCGACTGCGCGACGTATTGAACTATTGTGGCGTACTCGCCGATGCCGAATACATCGGCTACTACGGCGCCGACACGCATCTTAGCGGCGACCCCGATCTCGACCCTATCTCACGCGGCGTGCCTATCGCCAAGGCGCTGGAACGCGAGTCCCTGATCGCCTGGTCGATGAACGGCGAGGATATACCCCTGCAGAATGGCTATCCGCTGCGCCTAGTCTGCGCGGGATGGCCGGCATCGGTCTCGGGCAAGTGGTTGAATCGCATCGACATTCGCAATCGCGTACACGATGGCGAGAAGATGGCTGCCCCCTCCTATTCCGTGCCAGTCGCGCCGGTGGCACCCGGCTCGCGAGTGCCAGACGAGGATATGCGCGTCATCGAATCGATGCCGGTAAAATCACTGATCACCTTCCCGCAGTCAGGCATAACGCAGAATTTACGGGAGAGGATGACGGTACGCGGTCACGCGTGGGCCGGCGACAATCAGGTAGCCGGTGTCTTCATCTCGATCGACTTTGGAGCTACCTGGCTGCCTTCTGCTCTCGAGGGCGCAGTCAATCGGCTAGCCTGGCAGAACTGGGAGACCTGGGTGCAATTCCCGGAGCCTGGCTACTACGAGGTTTGGGCGCGAGCCATGGATCTGCAGGGGCGCTCCCAGCCCATGGTCGTACCAGGCTGGAACCCTAGAGGGTATTTGAATAACGCCTGTCATAGGGTTGCAGTTCAGGTCGTCTAAACGGAGTCATGAGATATGTTCGATAGGGTTAAATTATCCTCGCTCGCCGCTGCTGCTCTAGCGATTCCGCTCTTGCTCGACAGCTCCTTGACAGTCGCACAGCAAGCTTCCGCGGAGTTAGTTCGGGAACAGGGCTGGCAGCTAGTGCGGGACAACTGTACTGAATGCCATTCCAGCCAGATCATCGTGCAGAACTCTGGCAATCGGGAGGTGTGGAAGAGCCGCATCGAATGGATGCAGGCCTCGCAGGGGCTGGGCGAACTGGGCGCCGAGCTGGAAGACTCGATACTCGACTATCTCGCGACAAACTACGGCCAGAAGGCCTCCTCGCGACGACAGGCACTGGCTCCGCATCTGATGCCAGACAATCCGAGCGCGGCGACTGAGCAATGAGCACAGACCAACTCTCCATGTTCGAAGAGGAGCGTGCGGCTGCCGACAAGGCGGCGACCAAGTTCAAGACCTTCAGCGTCTCGATCAGTAGAACCCTGCCCATGCCCGCGGAGAAAATATTCGACCGCTGGCTGATACCCACCTTCGTCGGCAAATGGATGTTTGGCGAGCATGTGGGCAATGAGAAGGTGCTCGATCTACAGAACGAGGTGCGCCCCGGCGGCACGTTCAACTACAAGGTCAAACGGAATGGCAAGGAAGTGCTACTCGATGGCGAGTATCTAGAGATCGACAGACCGAATCGCCTCAGCTTTAGCTGGCGCGAAACGGCGAAGGCGAATGCGCAGAAGAGCAAGGTTAATCTGAGTCTCGAACCGCAGGATGGAAAGACGAGGCTCAAGCTATCGCTGCAGATAGATCGTGTACTGGAACACTATGGCGACGAGATCAAGCAGCAGTGGACTCAGCGACTCAAGGCGCTGGCGGAACAGCTTAGCAAGAAGTAATTCCAATCACCTACCGCGCTAGCGTCCTAGGGTCGACCGCATGGCCTCACGGATTGTTCTCTCCGCCGCATAGGGCAGGATATAACCGTCCGCAAGGTTCTGCTCCAATACCTTCTCGACCGCCTCTATATAAAGACCATGGGTCGGATACAGTCCGTCCAGCGTCTCTTGATCGAATGGCTCGTGTGAACCGTAGAGGAAGCAGAAGCGGTTGCTGCCGCTGTTTAGACCAGTATTCTTCGCCGTCGCGACGACGTGCTCGGCCAGCCGAATCCCACCCAGCACATTGCCGTGTTCATCGCGGGCGAACTCCACCTCGGGCATCATGCGCACAAGCTGCAGCGGGTCTGCCGTCGGTGGCGTCACATCGTCGCGAATCCACAGTACCAGATGCTCGAACGCGGCATTCATCACGTCGCGAAACGGTACGCGACTATAGGGAGGTAGTGCGCAGTTCTGGTCGCGCGGCTGCACATCGTCGATCGGTAGTCCTTCGCGCAGATTCCTCACCTTGGCATACTCGATCTCGAATGGCACGTCGACGTGGGAGCTGCCTGCCACCTCCCACTGCCTGAAGGTCTCGGTATCGGGCTGTGGCGTCGCGGCACGACGCACCATGTCCGTCTCCGCCATGATCTTGAATATCTTCACCGGCTGGTCGTCGCGGATGCGGCCGCCGCCACCGTGCACCATCATGCCGTCGTAGACCGGCTCCAGTGGGTGCACATTGTTCAGATAGGTAGCCAGTCGACTCGCCGACTGCGAATGACCGGTTGCGATGATCTGCTCCGCCTTCAGGCCGGCCAGGATATCGACCTCGCCCGCGGCACTAGCCTCCCCCACCCGGTTAATCGCCCTGCCTACGGCCGAGAAGATATCGTAGGACAGCTCGTCCCGCGTTGCCATGCCATCGTGCGTGACATCCAGAGACTCGTAGCGGGCCGGGCTCCACGCCTTCATGGTATCGATGCCCATCTGCTGTGCGGATACCACGACATAGGCATAGCCATTGCGAATAAAATGATAGCCAGACTGCCACCAATCGATATCTTTGTCCGGACCGCCGGTCACGTTTATCCATTCCACGACGACGATGCCGTTAAAGTCTGCCGCGGGAGGGCGGCGCACAATGAGTCGGGTCTTATAGCGATGCCCGGCGTCGACAACGGTGGCGGTTTCCATCTCGGGACTGCTATAGCGATTCGCAGTGCCCTCGATGAAATACTCTTCCTCTACATAACCTGCCGCGTCCAAGTCGATGGCCGAGGCGCTGTAGATCGTATTCAGGGTGCCGCTGCCTGCCCTGTCCGCCGCAATCGGCCCACTTATAGTCGCAGGCGGCACCTGTGCCTGAGCCTGACCAGTAAGCAGAATCAATGCCGTGAGAATCCAGAAGCTTCGCCGGTGTTTACTCGGTCCCATTACACTCTCCCTAATACGTACTAGCCAGGATTTCCGATTCTACTGCCAGGAGCTTACCAACTCATCGTAGTCCACGGTAATCCCCTGCGGCTTCTCGTTGGCTAGCTTCGGTTTCGGTGCGCCAGGTTGGCCAAGCCAGTATTCTCTGCTCTGTGGCTCGTTCAGGCGTGGCCCGCACTCGCCAAGCACATCTGCCCTCTCCAATCTTTGCAACAGACGTTCTTGGGCCACCGCCAAGGCCGTCATCGCCTCCTGCGGGGTCTTGGCACCGGAGGACGCGTCGCCGATATTCTGCCACCACAGCTGCGCGAGGCGCGGATAGTCGGGCACGTTAGTGCCGGTCGGCGTCCACTGTACGCGCGCGGGCGAGCGGTAGAATTCCACCAGCCCACCGAGTTCGGCGGAACGCTCGGAGAAGCTCTCGTGGCGAATGTCGGAGTCTCGGATAATCGTGAGCCCGACGTGGCTCTTCTTCAGGGAGACCGTCTTCGAGGTGACGAACTGGGCGTACAGCCACGCCGCCTTCGCTCTGTCTACCGGAGTCGACTTCATTAGCGTCCAGGCGCCGGTGTCCTGATAGCCGAGTTTCTGTCCCTCTTCCCAGTAGGCTCCGTGGGGTGAAGGCGCCATGCGCCATTTCGGCGTGCCATCGGTGTTCATTACCGGAAGGCCGGGTAGCACCATGTCCGCGGTAAACGTCGTATACCAGAAAATCTGCTGCGCGATATTGCCCTGTGCCGGAACCGGACCCGCCTCGCTGAATACCATGCCTGCCGCCTCAGGCGGCGCATAGCGTTGCAGCCAGTCTACGTACTTAGTTACCGAGTAGACCGCTGCCGGGCCATCGGTGGCACCGCCGCGCTCTACCGTAGAACCCACCGGTCGACAGCCATCGACGCGCAGGCCCCATTCGTCCACAGGAAGCCCGTTAGGACTGCCCTTGTCTCCGGCGCCGGCCATGGACAACCAGGCATCGGTGAAGCGCCAGCCCAGTGAGGGATCTTTCTTGCCGTAGTCCATATGGCCATACACTTTCTGCCCGTCGATCTCGCCTACATCGTTGCTGAAGAACTCGGCGATGTCTTCATAGGCCGACCAGTTAACCGGGACACCCAGTTCGTAGCCATACTTCGCGCTGAATTGCTGCTTCAACTCGGGATCGGTAAACCAGTCGTAGCGAAACCAGTAGAGGTTCGCGAATTGCTGATCGGGCAGTTGGTAGACTTTGCCATCGGGCCCGGTGGTGAAAGAGATACCGATGAAGTCTTCCAGGTCCAGGGTAGGCGAGGTGACGTCGCTCGCCTCAACAGACATCCAGTCGCTAAGATTGCGCACCTGCTGATAGCGAAAGTGGGTGCCGATCAGGTCCGAGTCGTTCACGTAGGCGTCGTAGATGTTCTCGCCGGACTGCATCTGTGTCTGCAGCTTCTCGACTACGTCGCCCTCGCCTATCAGGTCGTGGGTGACCTGTATGCCCGTGATTTCGGAGAACGCGCGCGCCAGGGTCTGCGCCTCATATTCGTGGGTCGTGATGGTCTCGGAAACCACCTTGATCTCCATGCCCGCGAACGGTCGCGCGGCATCGATGAACCACTGCATCTCCTCTAGCTGCTGCTGCTGACTCAGGGTCGAGGGCTGAAACTCGGGCAGCCAGCGCTGCGCATCCTCCACATCGGCAAGGCTTGTGCTGCCGATCGAGAGCACAATCGCCGTACTCAGTAACGTCCTGGGAAATCGAAATTCGCGAGCGATCATGCCAAACCCCTTCTAATTTAAATCAACAGTAACTGGTTCAGTCAGCGAGCTTTGTTCAAAGCCCCTATATAAGAAAGTTCCTATACAAAAATAAACACGAGCAAAGCAAAAAGCAGGCACAGACCGAGACCCCACCAGAGGCTCATTCCGGACCAGGCCAGCCACCCCATGCAGATAAACGCACTGCCAAGGAGAGAGACGAATAGCCTGTCACCGCGCGTAGTCTCGAAGCGCAGTATGCCAACGCGGGGCCCGCCGCCCGGGCTAAAGAATTCCCAGACCGACATGCTTAGCAGTAGGCTTGCGATTACGGCGAAGAATATCGCAGTAGGCTGCGTCCACGCCATCCAAGAGAGATCCATTGATACCTTCTTTGCGTTACTTTTATAGGTAGTTCAAGAGAATTCAGCTTAGCAAAGTTTTACTCTCACCCCAATTGTTTATATGCTGGCCGAATGTCCCAGAGCCCCGTCGAGCTACCGCGCCAAAGCAGCCTTGCACAAGCCGTTCTGTGTTTCCTCGGCGTCATTGGGACTATCGCCGTCGGACTCTTTGTGCTGGGCATTGGGCTGCATAGCCTGATGTTCCTCTGCCTGATCTGGGTGGGTTTGCACGCTCGCTACCTCGGCTATGACTATCTGCAGATCCGCTCTCTTATGGCGGACGCCATCACGCGGGCACTGCCAGCCATCTACATCTTCATTCTGATTGGCATGGTGATCGCGAGCTTCATGCACAGCGGCACCATCGCCACCCTCATGTACTTCGGCCTGGACTGGCTATCGCCGCCCCTATTCCTGTGTGTCGGCATGTTGCTCTGCGCCATCATGTCGCTGGCTACGGGGACCTCATGGGGCACCGTCGGCACGCTCGGCGTCGTGTTCATTGGCATAGGCGGCGCCATGGGCATACCGCTGCCCCTAGTTGCGGGCATGATCGTCTGCGGCGCAACCTTCGGCGACAAGATGTCGCCGATCTCCGATACTACAAACCTCGCCGCCATGAGTGCGGACACCAATCTGTATCGCCACATCTATGCCATGTTATTCACTACCGTGCCAAGCTTCGTGCTGGCCTTCGTCCTGTTTCTGGTTCTCGGCAGCCGCTACGGCGATAGCGCCTTTGCCACCGCTTCGATCGCGACTATCCAGACGGCACTGGAGTCCAGCTATAGGCTGTCGCCGCTGATTACGCTGACGCCGCTGATCGTGCTCGCCACACTGAGTATTCGGAAAGTGCCCGCCGAGATTACCATGTCGATCAGCGTGTTGGTCGCGGTGGCGATCGCGATCGCCTATCAGGGAACCGGCAGCGTGGAGGTACTGAATGCCCTGTGGGAGAACACTCGGGGCTCTACGGGAATAGATAACCTAGATGATTTGTTAGGGCGAGGTGGCATCGCGAGCATGAGCTGGACCCTGATACTCGCTCTGATGGCTCTGGCACTGGGCGGAATTCTCCATGGCGCTGGCTTCCTCACGACGCTGCTGTCGGGCATCATACAACGCATCCGCCACGTGGCGGCGCTAGTCGCTACGACGATCTGCTCAGGCCTGATCGGTAATATGGCCATGGGCGAGGCCTATATCTCGATCATTCTGAACTGCCAGCTGTTCCGCGCGAAATACGAGGCTTCGGGCCTGGACAAGTCCATACTCTCGCGCTCGGTAGAAGAAGGCTCGACCCTCACCACGGGATTGATTCCATGGACCACGGCAGGTGCCTTCTATGCCGCGACTCTGGGCGTGCCCGTGTTGGACTACCTGCCCTATGCCTTCTTCAACTACCTCAACGCCTTCGTCGCGGTAGGCTTCGCCGCGCTCGGCATCGGCTTGCTAAGACGAATAGATAGCGACACCATAATGGCAGCCACAGAGGCTCCCTAGTTGAGCTTGCTCCTATAGACTGCTCGCGCCTCGTCGAATTGCGCGAACACATGTGCCTTCTCAGATTCGGAACGCCAACCGGGCCAGGCATCGGCCAGTTCCTGCAGTTTATCGATCCAGCGCAGTGCATAGTCTACCGCCTGTGGATTGCGAATGGCTTCATCCCCTACCTGAAACCAGACAGGATTCGTGAATGCCTGTGCATAGGCCACGTCGAGAGGGAATCGATTCTCGGCATCACCCTCGGTGCGCAGATGGCACCAGCCGCTGCGCTCTATGCTGTGTTCGAATGAGATATCCAGGCTGCGCGCGTCTCGTCTAAGCGGGAAGGTCTCGACGATATCGCCATTGCAGACCAACACCAGCTCTTCAAGATCCGTGATGGAACGTAGTCGGCCGCTGATAGTGACCTCGCCGCCGCCAGCTGGCAGCGTGACCGTGTCGCCAGGAAGTGCATTGCCCACCTGCATCTCGAGAAGCGGGCCGGAGCTCACGAAGGCGCGGCCGCGCTTCAGGCCGTCGAACCAGGCATCCATCTCGAGGCCGAGATTACCGGTGTAGACATAGGTGCGAAACGAGCCAACGAGCTTGCTGCGGTGCAGGGAAGAGATCGAATCCTCGCCGCCGGTGGCCGTAACATGCAGGCCATTGTTCCAGACTGCATACAGGGGATAGAAACCCGCCGTGGCGGAATCGGACCATTCCAGCGCATCCGTCGTGCCAAGCGCCGCGTCGACGATGAAGCCCTTGCCACCTCCGAGGTTGCCCGCCAGCGGGTCTTCCTCGCCCAGATAGGGATGCACATAGCCAGTTATCGCCCCCTGCGCCTTCGCCTTCAGGAACATATCGGTATTGCTCGGATAGAGGCTCTCGATAGCGGTGCCCTCATAGCCCGTCACGAAGGGCGACATGAGATGCTCGCGCATACCAAACATGAAGACGTGGCCATAGAATGGCGGGCGGTACTCCTGCCCTACAACTACGATCTGGTCTGGCTCCGAGATGGGATGTGGCCCGCCGCCCGGCACGAAGAACTGGTAATCGAGAATGCGGTTGTCCTTGTTCGCGACCTGCTCCAGCACCAGATCCTGGTCCTCCGCTCGCGACATCATCATCAGGTTTTCCAGCGTGTTGTGCAGATTGCCGCCATAGTTCGCATGGACATGGGTCGAGGCGCTGTACCAACCCTTCGCCCCCATATCCGTCATCTGGTCGATCTCTATGCTCAGTTGAGCGACCTCGCCCTCTTCGATATCCACCTGGACACTCTCGGGAAGATACTCGAAGCCCTTTACCACCAGCAAACTCGCCTCGCCTACCGGCAAGCTGAGCTCAAACTCGCCTGCGTTGTGAAATATCTGATCGCCGCGCGTGCCAGCACGGGCATAGGCCCCATTCGGCGTGTAGAACTTGTCATCCGCGGCGGTAAGATGCACGCGATTGTGGGTAGGCGAGCCTGTAGCATCTACCACTCTAACCTTCAGTATTCCCATAGGACGCTTATAATGCATTTCGCTTATCGGGACACGCACCAGCTTTCCACCATAGGTCTCGAGCAGCTGTAGCTGCGGCAGGCCTCCCTCGTTGGAGATGAAGGCGATCCATTCGCCGTCGGGTGACCAACGGGGATGGAAGGCGTCGTGCTGAAAGAAGGTCATCTTATAGGGCTCGCCACCCTGCGTAGGCTGCACATACAGATTGTTAAACTGATCGGCCGAGCCGCTGGTAGAGGTATAGACGAAGCGTTGCCCGTCGATCGAGACGTCCGGCCGCGTCCGGTAGAGCGTCTGTTCCGCCAGTACTGTCTCGGCCTGCAGGATGCCATCAGCTACCGCGGGCACGCGCAGCACATTGCCTGAGCCGAGTGGCACGTCGCGATTCGATACCATGAGCAGCTCGTCGCCACTCGGCATCCAGGCTGGCGTGATATGCATGTCGCCACTGCCGAAATACAGTCGGTTACTGCCGTAGTCGTTGTCCCGCGTAACAGCGACTGGCTCTCCCGCCCACTGCCCCTCGGCGATCGCCCTGACATACACGTTGAAGAAGCCATTGGGATTGGTGGAGACGTAGGCGACCTTGCTGCCATCGGGCGAGAAGACGGGATCCGTATAGATGGCCTGATCGTCGGTCAGCTTGTGGGACTCACCGGTCGCAACGTTTAGTATCTCCAGTTGTATGCGCTGCTGCGCATAGTCGGCGGTGTAGATTATCCAGCGACCGTCCGGCGACCAGTCCGGCGAGGAATGGTAGGCGTCGCTGTAGCTCAGCTCGACGGCACTCCCCGTATCGGGATCTACCCGCCAGATACTCCCCTGCATGGCCACCGCGATGGATGACCCGTCGGGGGACCAGTCCGGCGCCCAGGGCGTCGCACTGGGCGCCGGCGGAAAGTAGAAATTATGCATATAGTTTCCGCCACTGCGCGCGGCGGGATAGAAGCGCGCCTGAGCGCTAATCTCGACGCTGATGACGCTCACGAGAACGAATAGGACTAGGGAATATAGGCGGATAGACTTCATGATAATGCAGGCTCCATCGTGTGGGCATTGAAATTATTGTTATGGCATATCCAAACAAGACTATACCAATATCTCAGTGATCGCATCAGGCATTAGAAGGCGCAGCATACTAATGCGGTCGTTGACCGAACGGGTATTAAACACTCACGAGGGAAGGATTATCCCGCTGCTGCCTGCGGGAAAGTATGAGCGAGGCAATCTTACACCCGACCCAAGGCAAAACCCTTGGCGATATGATTCCTAACGAAATAGATCACCAGCGCCCCGGGAATGATCGTTAGTATGCCCGCGGCCGCCAGCACACCCCAATCCAGGCCGGAGGCCGAGACCGTGCGCGTCATTACTGCGCTGATGGGTTTGGCGTCGGTTACGGTGAGCGTTCTTGCGATCAATAATTCTACCCAGGAGAACATGAAGCAGAAGAACGCGGCGACGCCGATACCGGAGGCGATCAGTGGCGTGAATATCTTGGTGAAGAAACGGGGGAAGGAATAGCCATCGATGTAGGCAGTCTCGTCTATCTCCTTCGGCACGCCAGACATGAAGCCCTCCAGAATCCAGACCGCGAGCGGCACATTGAACAGACAGTGCGCCAACGCCACGGCGATGTGCGTATCGATCAGGCCGAAGGCCGAATAGAGCTGGAAGAATGGCAGCACGAAGACCGCGGGCGGCGCCATTCGATTGGTGAGCAGCCAGAAGAACAGATGCTTGTCACCGAGGAAGCGATAACGGGAGAACGCATAGGCCGCGGGCAGCGCAACGCTGATGGCGATAACAGTATTCATCAACACATAGGTGAGCGAGTTGATATAGCCGCTATACCAGGAGGGGTCGGTGAATATGGTGATGTAATTGTCCAGCGTAAAATCACGGGGCCAGAGCGAGAAGGTCGACAGGATTTCCTGATTCGTCTTGAAGCTCATATTCAGGAGCCAGTACAGCGGCAGCATCAGAAACACGATATAGGCGACTAGCCCCGTGCGCTTTACCCTGCCCATACTCCGTGCGGATATCGTCATTAGCTCTTGCCTCCGCCGCCGCTCTGCTCGTCGCGGTCGTAGCTTGTCATAATCGTGTAGAACACCCAGCACAGCAACAGAATGATAAGAAAGTAGATGAGCGACATCGCCGCCGCCGGCCCAAGGTCGAACTGGCCCACCGCCATCTGCACCAGGTCAATGGAGAGGAAGGTGGTGACATTACCCGGCCCGCCACCCGTCACGACAAAAGGCTCGGTATAGATCATAAAGGAGTCCATGAAGCGCAGCAGCACAGCGATCAATAGCACGCGCTTGATCTTCGGCAGCTGAATATAGCGGAACACCGCCCAGCGGGAGGCGCCGTCTATGCGCGCCGCCTGATAGTAAACCTCGGGTATGGAGACCAGACCTGAATAGCAGAGCAGCACGACCAATGAGGTCCAATGCCAGACGTCCATGAGTATCAGCGTCATCCAGGCATCGAAGTTGTTCTGGGTGTAGTTGTAGTCGATGCCGAGGCTCGCGAGCCCATGGCCGAGCAGCCCGATATCGACTCGGCCAAACACCTGCCATATGGTACCGACGACGTTCCAGGGAATGAGCAAGGGCAGCGCCATCAACACGAGGCAGACCGATACGCCCCAGCCGCGTTTCGGCATCGCCAGCGCGATAAGAATACCGAGAGGAATCTCGATCGCGAGGATGAGCCCGGAGAAGCTGAGTGTTCGAATCAGCGCGTTGTGGAACCGCTCCGAGCCAAGCACCTCCTGAAACCACTCCGTGCCCACCCAGAAGAATTCGTTGTTGCCGAAGCTGTCCTGCACCGAGTAGTTCACCACGGTCATCAGCGGAATGATCGCGCTGATGGCTACCAGTATCAGCACCGGCAGCACCATGAACCAGGCCTTATTGTTCTGCACCTTCAGGTTGCTCATGCTATCCCTCCTCCGACGCGGTAGTCGTCGGCATAGAGGCTGATATGCCGCGCCTCGAACGACACCTGCGGATTGGCCGGTATGGCGACGCCGTCCTTCACCAAAGCGCTTAGTGCTACGCCCTCGATCTCGCCCCGCACCACGACGTGCCGCCCCACATCTTCCAGTGCCGTGACCGCAAGCGGAATGCCCCCAGATTCGCAGAGCCTGACGTGCTCCGGACGAATACCGAGCTCGAAGCGGTCGCCGCCCGGTTCCGTAGCCGCCTGCATAGGGAACTGCCTGGCGGCGAAGAGCGCGTTCTCGCCGTCGAATGCACAGGGCAGTATATTCATACCCGGCGAGCCGATGAACTTGCCCACGAAGGTATGCTGCGGCGTCTGAAACAGTTGCTCCGGGCTGCCAATCTGTACAACCGCACCCTCATACATGACTATCACCTGATCGGCGAAGGTCAGCGCCTCGGTCTGATCGTGAGTGACATAGATCATCGTGTGCTGGAAGCGCTGGTGAATCTTCTTAAGCTCGGTGCGTAGCTGCCACTTAAGATGAGGGTCGATCACGGTGAGCGGCTCATCGAATAGAATCGCCTCCACATCGGTTCGAACCAGCCCGCGACCCAGAGATATTTTCTGTTTGTCATCGGCCGAGAGCGAGCGCGCCCTCTCATTCGCCCTGTGACTGAGATTTAACATCTGCAGGGCCTCATTCACACGCTTCTCAATCTCGGACTTATTAATGCCTCTATTGCGTAGTGGGAAGGCGAGATTCTCGGCAACCGTCATGGTGTCGTACACCACGGGGAACTGAAACACCTGGGCGATATTGCGCTGCTCGGTACTCAGTTCGGTCACGTCGACGTCGTCGAACAGTACGCGGCCCTCCGACGGCGTCAGCAGGCCGGAGATGATATTGAGTAGCGTAGTCTTGCCACAGCCCGACGGCCCCAGTAGCGCATAGGCTCCGCCATCGCTCCAAGTCTGCTGCATAGGCTGTAATGCATAGCCTGGAGCCGAGGGGTAGCGATGTGCCAGTGATTGTAGCTGTATCGATGCCATGGCTTAGTTCTCGCTCGCGGGTTTCGGCTGCCACTCAACGCGCCTGCCATCGCTGCCGAACAACATCAGGTTCTGTGGCTGCGCGTAGAAGTTTACTGCACTGCCCACAGCGAAATCCTGCACATCGTGTAGCAGCGCTACCCAGGGGTTCGATTCCAGCTCGAAGTGCACGAAAGATTCTGAACCGGTGAGCTCGGTGACGGAGACAGTGGCACTCAGTTCGATGTCCGCCGCACCTGCCCGTGTACTGCCAAGCTGGTGCGGCCGCAGCGCCAACGTGTAAGAGCCATCGGCTAGCTGTGTGTCGCTAACGCCCACAGGCTTTCCACTGTGAGCGAAGTTAAACTGCCCCGCCGCGCACTGCACCGCGGCGCTATTCAGCGGCGGGTCGGAGAAGATCATCGCGGTGCGCAGGCTGGATGGCCTGCGATAGAGATCCAGGGTTTGACCAAACTGCTCGACCCGGCCCTCGTGCAGGCACACCGTATTACCCCCCAATACCAGAGCCTCCGAGGGTTCGGTTGTCGCGTATACCAGCACGGCGCCCATCGCCGAGAACAGTGCCGGCAGCTCAGCCCGCAGTTCCTCACGCAGCTTATAGTCCAGATTGGCCAGCGGCTCGTCTAGCAAGACCAGATCAGCCTTCTTCACCAATGCCCGCGCCAAGGCCACGCGCTGTTGCTGACCGCCCGAGAGTGTATCCGGCGTGCGCTCCAACATCTGCTCTAGCTGCAGCAGTTCGGCTACTTCCGCGACCTGCCTACCGATCTCACCCCGTTCTATGCCCATGACCCGCAGCGGCGAGGCGATGTTCTCGAAAACGCTCAGGGAGGGGTAGTTGATAAACTGCTGATAGACCATCGCCACGTTGCGCTTCTGCACCGCCGTGCCGAGCACCGAGCTGCCATCGAAGAACAATTCTCCACTGGTCGGCTTATCCAAGCCCGCCATGATACGCATGAGCGAAGTCTTGCCGGAGAGCGTGGGACCTAAAAGAATATTCAATTCCCCGCGGTCAAGGCGCAGCGAAACATCATCGAGATAGAGGGTGTCTCCCTGTCGCCGCGAAATATTCTTTAGCTCGAGCATGGAACTAGGCCGGTGAATAAATTTGTTCGATGTAATTGGCGAGGGAGTCGCGCTCCGCCTTGGAGAACTTGATTCCCAGTTTACTGCGGCGCCAGAGTATGTCCTCCGCCGACTTCGCCCACTCCACTCTACAGAGGTAGTCTACCTCGGCCTGATACAGGCCGTGCCCGAATTGTACGCCTAGATCACCGAGCCCTTTCGCCTCTCCCAGCAGATCGAAGCTAAGCGTGCCGTAGCTATTGAGCCAGCGATTGATAAGACTCGGACCCAACCAGGCATGCTTCGAAACGAATTCCTGAAATAGATTCTCGGGCAGATCGAAATCGCCTCCGGGCAGATTCGCCGCGGCGGTCCAGTCTGGCCCCATCTGTGGCAGTACACCCTTCAAGCGGCGCATAACATCCTCCGCCAACACGCGATAAGTCGTTACCTTGCCTCCATAGACCGAGAGTATTGGCTGCGGCTGGGTTTCTAATTCCAGCTGATAGTCACGGGAAACTCGGCTCGCAGTCTTCTCGTCCTCGTCGATTAGAGGACGAACACCCGCGAAGCTGTGAATAACGTCGGAGTGAAGAATCGACTTCTTGAAGTAGAGATTGACGATCGAGAGCAAATAGCCGATCTCGTCAGTGGATATCTCCACGTTGTCCAAGCCCTCTCGATGCTCCTGCTCCGTCGTGCCAATCAGGGTGTAGTCGTCCAACCAGGGCATTACGAAGACTACCCTGCCGTCATGGTGTTGCAACATGAAGGCCTGGTTTCCCTCATGCATGCGCGGCACTACGATATGACTGCCCTTGACGAGTTGAATATCGTGCCGGGCCTTCTTCTTGCTTAGAGTCTCAGACAGCGAGGCGACCCAGGGCCCGGACGCATTGACGATGACTCTCGCCTCGATCTCACTCTCGCTATTTGTGTCATGGTCATGCAGTGTGGCCCTCCAGCCGTTCTCCAGAGGCTGCACCTCGGTGCACTCCGTACGGGTGAGTATGCGGGCACCCCGCCTCTGCGCCTGCAGCGCATTGAGCACAACGAGGCGCGAATCGTCTACCTGTGCGTCCCAGTATTCGAAACCCTGCTTTATCGCGGCATTCAGAGGCCCCTGGGCGTCTATCTTGATCGCTCGAGACCCGGAAAAGCGTTTGCGCCGTGCGAGATTGTCGTAGAGAAACAACCCCGCGCGTAGCATCCAGGAAGAGCGCGAGTGCGGCAGCTGAGGTATCTGAAAGGCAAGTGGCTTGATGATGTGCGCGGCCGCGGCGGTAAGTAGCTCCCGTTCCTGCAGTGATTTGCGTACCAACCCAAACTCGTAGAACTCCAGATAGCGCAGCCCCCCGTGTATGAGCTTGGAGCTACTCGATGAGGTGGCCCAGGCGAGGTCTGCTTTCTCACACAAGACAACATCCAGTCCACGACCAGCTGCATCGGCGGCAATGCCGGCGCCATTGATACCGCCACCGATGATTAATAGATCGTGCATAAATACTTTGACTCGATTAGCTGCCGAAACCCTGAAGTTGCCCAAGATACGGGCAGTTAGTGTAACATGAGGCGCTGTGTTTACTATGTCGCAGACCCTCCCGACGGCTCTGGCCTGTGACCCCAAATAGGAAGAATTTGGCTGTTGCCATGAGATCAGGGTTATGAACGATTGCATCCTCGCTATTGATCAAGGCACTACGAGTAGCCGCGCACTGATCTTTGACGACCAGGGGCGCAAACTCGCAGTAGGCCAGAAGGAATTTGCCCAACACTTTCCGGCGAATGGCTGGGTCGAACATGATCCCATGGAGATCTGGCAGACGACTCTCGAGAGTTGCCGCCTCGCCATGAAATCGGCAGCCGTAGAGGCGACGCAGATACGCTGCGTAGGCATCACCAATCAGCGCGAGACGACTATCGTCTGGGACAGAGAGACGGGGCAGCCAATCTACAACGCGATCGTATGGCAGGACCGCCGCACTAGCGATTACTGCGATGCGCTTCGCGCTCGCGGGCTTGAGGCCACCATTCAGGAGAAAACCGGGCTACTGTGTGACGCTTATTTCTCCGCGAGCAAGATTCATTGGATACTTGAGAATGTGGCAGGCGCGCGGCAACGCGCGGAGAAAGGCGAGCTCGCCTTCGGTACCGTCGACTGCTTTCTCCTTTGGCATCTCAGTAAGGGTCGCAGCCACAGAACCGATGCCACCAATGCATCGCGCACGCAGCTGTTTAATATTCATACGCAACAGTGGGACGAGGAGCTGCTATCGCTGTTTGAGATACCCGCCTCGATGCTGCCTACCGTGGAAGACTGTGCTGCCGAATTTGGCGAGTGCGACGCCGAACACCTCGGCGCGGCGCTACCCATCACAGGGATCATGGGTGACCAGCAGGCCGCTGCGTTCGGTCAGTGTTGCTTCTCCAGGGGCATGGCCAAGAGCACCTATGGTACGGGCTGCTTCCTGCTGATCAACACCGGCGACAAAGTGGTCACGTCGCAGAATCGTCTGCTCAGCACAATCGCCTTCCGCCTGAAAGGCGAGACACGCTATGCCATAGAGGGCAGTATTTTCATGGCGGGAGCCACCATGCAGTGGATACGCGACGGACTGCAATTAATTCAACATGCCAGCGAATCCGAGACACTCGCTAGCCAGGTGAGTGACGATCTAAGCGTCTATCTGGTGCCAGCTTTCACCGGACTCGGAGCACCCTACTGGGATGCCTCGGCGCGCGGCGCCCTGTTCGGCCTCACTCGCGATACCGGGCTAAAGGAAGTCGTCACTGCCGCGCTGCTTTCGGTATGCTATCAGAGCAAGGACCTGCTGCTCGCGATCGAGGCGGATGGCTGCTCCGTAACGGGACTACGCGTGGATGGCGGCATGGCGAACAACGACTACGCTATGCAGAAACTGGCGGATCTACTCGATGTCGAAGTCTTGCGGCCCGCATCCACCGAGGCAACTGCCCAGGGCGCTGCCTATGTCGCCGGCCTGCAGGCGGGACTGTTCACCTCCATAGAAGAGATTACTGAGAAGTGGCAGTTCGAGCGATGCTTCAAACCAGGCCAGAGTGATGCCTGGCGCGATCAGCGCTATGCTGGATGGCTGGATGCCGTGTCCAGAACCCGAACGCAGCCCAAAGGAGAGTCATAGTGGAGCTTCACCTCATCCGCCACGGCGAGACCGACTGGAACAAGGAACGCCGCATACAGGGGCAGAGCGAGTCTCAGCTTACGGCATTGGGCATTCAGCAGGCGATGGATCTCGGTCAGCGGCTGGCTGCTATCGAGTTCGACCGGATCTACTGCAGCAGCAGTAAGCGTACGCGCCAGACTGCCGAGCACGCCTTTGCAGGTAGCGATGCCGAGATTGTCTATCTCGATGAGCTCCGGGAGATATTCCTCGGGCCCTGGGAGGGCCATCTGTACGAAGACCTCGCTATAAGAGAGCCCGAATCCCATCAACACTTCTGGCAGCAGCCGCATCTGTTTCGGGTCGAAGGCGCGGAAAGCTTCTTCGAATTGCAGCAGCGCGCCGTGGATGCAATCGCGAGAATCGAAGAGAACCACGAGTCGGGCACGCCCGGCGAGCGCAAGATCGCACTGGTGAGTCACGGGGCCCTAATAAAAGCTTATCTTTGCCACGTCGAAGGCCTTAGTATGGAACAGCTCTGGAATCCGCCCCGCATGCACAACTGCGCCCACAGCATAGTACGCTTTAGCGCGCGCGAGGCCAGCATCCTACAATACGCAGACCAAATCATTGGAGAGAGCAAACTATGAACACCGAGATATCTGAACCAACAGCAAGCAAGAATAGAACATGGTTGAAGTATGGCAGTTTGGCCAGCCTCATAATTGGCCTGGGCTTAGGCCTGCTAACGCTCGCCTCGGCCGCCGGTATCTGGTTCGGGCTATGGGATTTTAGGCGTGGCTTCTCGCTGCTCGGTGCCGCCAACCAATACGGCCATTGGCTAGCCTGGCTCTGCCTGCTGCTCGCAGTCGCCGGCGCGCTCAGTGCGCAGCTACTCAAGATTCGTCCGGCAGGCAAATTAGTCGGCCTTGCCGTGATCGGCGCGGCCGTTGCCTGGACCGCCTATCTGATACCCGAGAGCTTCCGCCCCCCAGAAGGCGTGAACTACCCACCGATACATGACATCTCCACTAACCGCCTCGATCCTCCCGAGTTTGTTGCCGTGGTTCCACTGCGAGCCGATGCGCCGAATACACTAGTCTACGGCGGCTCGAACAATATGACAGCCGAGCGCCTGATCGAGCTTACCGATGAGGCCTACCCCGACTTGATCACGCAGCGTTACAGCGAGCCAGCGGCTGCCGTCTTTGAGCGGGCACTGGCAGCCGTGGATGAACTAGACTGGGAGTTGGTTGCAGCCGATGCAGACGCCGGTAGAATCGAGGCGACAGACACTACTTTCTGGTTTCGATTCAAGGACGATGTAGTGATCACGGTCGAACAAACGGGATCCGACACCCTCGTCGATGCCAGGTCGGTCTCGCGCGTGGGTACCGGCGATGTCGGCGCGAATGCGATACGCCTGCGCAAGTTATTCGAGCTGCTAGGCAGCTAGTTTTCACCTGACTGGGCGAGTGAACTCGATGCCGTTGAAAAAAAAGACCAGCAATATTCTTTGGTATGCGGGCATAGCCGCCGGCGTTATCTTGCTTTCGCAGGCGGTCGGCTATTGGGTGAACAGCACTATTCCCGAGAATACCAGCGTGCAGTTCAGCAGCCTCGTCCACTTCACCCATATACGCAATCACGGCGGTGTATTCGGTATGCTGCAAGGCATGGGCGGCGTATTTGCCGCAATCAGCATCGCGCTGCTGTTAGCCGTTAGCGCCTATCTGTGGTTCGGCTCCAATATTAGGCGCTATGAGTACATCTGCTTCGGCTTTATCGTCGGAGGTGGCGCGAGCAACATCCTCGATCGCTTCATCTACGGCAGCGTGGTCGATTTCATCGACGTGCAGCATATCCCCTATTGGAACTACATATTCAACACGGCCGACGTCATGGTTCACGTGGGCATCTGGCCGCTTCTATTCTTCAGCCTGTTCACCGAATCGCAGGAAAGCGCATCGAGTTGAATAGAATTATCCCCGCCCATAAAAAAAACCCGATCACTGTGCAGTGATCGGGTTTTTCGTTTCGCTAGTACGGGCTAGCTAGGCTACTTAGATTCTGTAGCAGATCGTGTAGATATTGTCTTCAGAGTAAGGCGCGGCCAATGCAGCGTTACTTGGCGCCGTGTTTGTGCCATCTGTTGCGGCCAAAGTTGCGCGCAATCGACCTGTAGCACCGAGACCATCGTCTAGCTCGCCATCGATTGCGATAGCAGAAGAACCAGGTACCTGACTCAAGCAAACCTTAGTACCAGTCAGGTTACCGCCCATCGCAGCTGTTGTAACACCCATGAGACCACCCCATGCGTTAGTTGGCAGCGCTAGGATGCCAGCGTCGGCGGGGTTGCCTGCGATGAATCCAGCGGCCTTGAGGTGCTGCCAAAATTCTTGAGCTTCACCCGCGCCAGTGAATGCCTGGTTGGTGGCAATCTGAAGTCGGCCATTCGCGTTGCCAGCTGATACCGCTGCCCAAGTCGCACCGCGCGCAGTTAGTGCTGCAGCATCACCATCGTCACCCGGCAGGCGGCCATAGCGGTCTTGATAGGCGAAGATCGCCGCTGCCGTTCCGTTCATGTCCTTAACGGCCTGCTTCACGCGAGAGTTCTCGATCAGCTCCTGGCCTTGTAATACACCGCCTACCAGCAGGCCAATAATGACCAATACGATCGCAATCTCGATCAGGGTAAAACCCTTCTGCTTCTGCATGTTCTTCATAGAGTTATTCATCAAATCATCCCCTTGAGGCAAAAATGTAAATACTTGAAATCTAATACTTTTCGAACGCACTTCTCGAATATGGCGCCATCTTATAGATCGGCCGCCTATGCCGCAATATGTAGGTTTTTTTTACACGGACTTTGGGAGGGTTATCACGAATTTCATGGGATTATTCTCGGGTGTTATCGCCTCCAGCGTCCCTCCAGACCCCTGAATTAGCTGCCTGGCATGGTATAGCCCGATGCCCAAACCATCGCCTTTTTCGCTCCAGAAGGGCTCGAAAAGCCTTTCTGGCCAGCGGCAAGGCTTGCCGTTTCGGTCTTCTATCGCTATTTCGAGCCTGGAGTCGGCATCATTGATGGAAATCTCGATCTGAGGACTGATTTCGGGATTGCGGCGACTCTGGTCGATGTAGTTGCCAAAAAGGTTGTCGCAGATGCTGTTCAGGGACTGCTCATTGATCAATGCCTTCCCGTCGCCTTCGATAGCGATATTCAGATCGTGGATATCCGCAGTCTTCCTGAGCGCCTCGCTCAATCTCACGGAGCCGCGATCCCCCTTGGGAGAGTTGCTCGACAGCGTGCTGAGGAAGCGCTCCGAGCGATCGTGCAACGTGGGCATCACGGTACGCAGGCTATTCAGGATTTTCTCCTCTTTTCCTGCCGGCGTATTCTCCAACTGCTCGGCGACGAGACTAATCAACTGCACGATATTCTTCATGTCGTGCTGCAGAAACACGCTAAGCTTGGCAGTCTGCGCGAAGGCACCCTGCACGGTGCCGAGCTTCACCCACATATCTGTATACAACAGCAGGAAAAAGCTCTCCGAGATCACGGTGCTGAAATAGCGTTGCTCGAAGCGACGCTTGCCATCATAGAGCTTTACCACAAGCGTGATGTCATCGACCTCGAGTTTGCGGAGGATAAAATCTTCGCCTTCCATGCCCTCGGTCATGCTAAGCGACGATCCGAACCAATCCAGCTGCCAATTAATACCTTTGAAACCAGCCTTCTTCAATGGCTCCCAGCAGTGCCGAAGGAAGTCCGGCAAGTCGAAACCGAGCTTCTCGTTGAGGCTCACCATCTCGTTAGTAATTCGGGCGCGGCGGCTGGCCTGACCTAACAGCCATACTGTGGCAACTATGATGCTCGCCCCTATCAGGATCAGATAGGGGTAAAGGCTAGCCATCGTCACGTTTTATTCCAAACTTCTTCAAGAAATAGTAAATGCTTTCGCGCTTGAGCCCGAGCCTCGCAGCGCTCTGATAGACATTGAACTGTGTGTCTTTCAACACATGGCGCACTAGTTTCTCCTCGGCCTCCTCGCGCACCGCCTTCAGGCCATCGGACACCTTGGCGTTGATCTGCAGGCGCGTCAGGCCCTCCTCATCTTCCAGCGTCTTCTCCTTCTGGTAGAACAGGACTGCACGGTGTACCGCGTTGAGGATATCTTCGGAGCGCGAGGGCTTGGAGAGAAAATCGAACGCGCCCTCTTTGATTGCTGCCAGCGCAGAGCTCTCCTCGTCTTGACCGGTTAAGACTACAATCTTCGCACGGTACAACTGATCGATGACCATCTTGATAACGGCGAGGCCCTCGGCGGTCGTGTGCGCAGACGGCGGCAGCCCTAGATCGAGAACCAGTGCCGCGATCTGCGGGTCCTCCTTCAGCAGGACTTCGGCGCTTGCCTTGCTGTCCGCCTCCTGCACATGGTAGCCGTTAATCTCCAGCACATTGCGTAGCACCAGCCTGAGCGCAGGGTCGTCCTCTACCAGGAGAATTCTGGTCTGTGAGTTCTGCTTCTCCGCTTCGGGCTCGGTGGAAGTACTGTTGGTTTCTTCGTTCACGGGCAACCTTGATAAGCTTCTATTGTGACAGTTATCGGGCTAGGGCAGTTGGCCAGCGGCAATCATCTTCGTATAGAGGATGCTGGGCGATAGCCAGTTGACGATATCATCGAAGGTATCTTCGATATAACCGGTGGTAACGAACTCGATGTCGGTCGCTTGCCTATAGCCAGCCGTCGTGCCTTCGGCGTTCTCCACCTCATCCGCAGAGGTGAACGTACTCCAGTCTGCCCCCATCGAGAGAATAACCGCAGGTGCGGAATCGAAAAGTATTGTGCCACAGCCCGCCGCGTCGCAGATCTGCAAATCGGGAGCCAGTGCCGCCATGCCGATCGTGCTCATTGCACCGGGTGTCGTAAAAGCGCTGGCGTTCTGATTAGTCACCGAATAGCGATAGGGATTCAACCAACTGTCCATCAGCAGATTATCGGTATTTAGCGGCCCGCTTAGACCCAGCGTGGACCAGGGCACGAAGCCGAAGCGTTGAGTACAGATCCCGCCTCCCACCGGTGCCTCCACGCCAGCTGTGGCAGCGGTAGCGGGACAGGGCAGGTAGCCATTGGCCTGCGCGAAGCCGTAGAGCGCCTCTCTGATCTCCTCCAGGGTATCTTGGGCGTCAATGCGGTTGTTCAACTCCTGCGTCGAGCTGATCGAGACTAAGAGCCCGCCCAATAGCGTCGCCACGATCAACATCACGATGGCCAGCTCCAGAATACTAAAACCGGCGTTTTCTCTGCTGAAGCAAAGTGATTTGGGTATCAACATTGTGAGCCTAGTCTCCTAATATTTGCCGGCGAGTCTGCCACAGCATAGTTCAGTTGGTAACTTATATTGGCGCAGCCGACAAAGCTTAGCGTAGCCTGATCGTTTGAGACCCAAGTGTAGTTCGTAACCAGCTCCCACTGATTCGCCGTAAACCAAACAGGCAATGGCGCCAGCAACAACATCGCATTAAATTCTAACTGTGTTAGCGGGTAGGTCGTCGTCAACACATGATAGGCATCAAGATGCACCTGCAACAGATCTGCTACCTTCCGCGTAATCGGCGTCATTATCTCATCGATGGTGATGGCTAGCACACGATCGTTGAATAAATCCGGGTTGGCTGCGTCGCTACTGACAAAGCTCGGCGCCGTGGTATTGCTATCCTCCAGATACCGAGTACTGGCATTGCTGGGCCTCGCCTGCACCCCCGTCGCCGGTCCCGGTGCGATGAGCACGGCCGCGATGCGATTCTGTGCATTAAGCGTTATGGCGCTCAGCGCGGAAGTATTCAATACCGCCGGCGGATTGCGTCGGAATACATCGGCTGGACTGTACCAGAAGCGTTCATCGATATCGTCGTTATAGTCAGAAAACGGGTAATCTGATCCGGATGGCAGCGTTATTAGCGTGGGTAGCCGGCCCAGCGAGTTACTGCCGCAGGGTGCGTTCTCCAAGCCGTTGCCATTGCTATCCGGGCAGGGGAGATAACCGGGCCCCGCGCCAGCTCCCGCGTAGTAGTCCGAATACAGAACGGCATAGGCAATCAGTGCTTCCTTCGCCTCACGCAGGGCCATCGCGGTGTTGTCGTTGCGCCGCTGACTGACGGTATTGTTATCCAAGACGGTAATTATCGCGCCGGCCGCCGCTAGAAAGAGTACTATGAAGAATGCGAGCAAGATGACACCGCGCTGCCGAAACGCCGTGGCAGGAATACTGCCGAGTGTGACGCTACTCATAGGTCCTGCGCTGACTCGATCACTGCCTCCACGGCGGCGCTATCGAGAATAACCGAACCCGTTCCCTGCCCCGCATCTGCCGCCGAGTCGGCGGCCAGCCTCGCGGCTTCTTCTGCTGCGGCTGCCAGAATCTCCTGATACTGATAAGACTCATACAGTTGGCCAGTGCTCAGGTTCAATACCTGGCCCGGCTTCACGTGGTAACTGGCGCTGGAGCGGCCGTCCTGAATGCGAAGTATGCCCTGACTAAAAGGCGTTAGCAGTTCAACATTCTGCGGCAGGTTACTGTGATCGTAGACGACGTCGTTAATCCAGACGGTATAGCTGCCATCTGCTTTGCGCATCGTGCCGCTGACAGCATAGATGACATCTTCTTCCTCGTCGTCGAATACGGGCATCTCGATGACCGGCTCATTCAAGACGGGCTCTTCAATCGGCGCTCCAGAGGCAATGCGGAATCGCAGCCTGTCCAACTCGGCGCGCTCCGCTGGCGTCGAGAACAGGCGATCTACAGACTGCCCCATGAGCTGCGCCGGTGCGGTCGCGCCTAGCACAACGAAGCTGCCAAGTAGCAGGCATAGTGCTGCGGAGAGCGCTCGATAGATTCTAGTATTCATAGCCATGCCTTGAGTGCTTGTGCACGTTTAATCGGCGAACTCATCGAATTCCTCGATCACTGGCAGCTCACGTCTAAACGTGTACCAAAGAAATTCACAGCTCGCGATCTGACGCGGCACAATATCATTCGTATCCGAGTTTTCTACAGCCGAGTCGACGATCGAACATGAGGTTGTGACCATCAACCTGCCTGCATTTAGAAACGCATTCAAGAAACGAGTCAGGTCTTCTTCATGCAATAGCGGTAGCCCGAGAACAACCCTACTCGCGCGAACCGATATTTGTTCATCTGGAAATTCGACACTCTCTTCATAGTCTAAGATTCGGCTCGTTTGTTCCCGGATCTCGACATCAATAGGGAATAGACGAAAACGATTCCGGATTCTACGTATATCCTCGAGTAGAGAAACTCTATTCTCTTCCGCTAACATCTCACTTTCTACTAACGCGTTATAGCGATCGATATTTTCCACGATAATTCGCTCCGATTCCTCGATCTGCGTCACCTCCTGGACAATGACGTCAAAATTAGATCGAGTGCCAGCCTCTAACCTGCTCATATCGCTGCGAAAATACAAGGCTGCCCAATAGCCACCTATGGCTAGGGAAACACAGACTGCCAGCAGAAGCAGCCACCACTTTAGCCACTTCAGATCTTCTCTCAAGTTATGTCTGCGCATTGCCATCTAGCTTTCTATCCTCACACTGATAGCGAATTCCGAGTCTATAACCTCGTCTCCCACTAGGGCGTTTACTGCCGAATCGGGCCTGGATTCTATGGGCAAGCTAATAGGAGTCACGTTTGCGCTCTCAATATCCGAAAGCGAAGCAATGAAATCGTTAAGTCGCTGATCGGCATTTTCATAGCTGCTTGTTCCTACCAGCGATCCATACAGTTCGATTTCGATCATTGCGGAATTTGCCAATATCGCATCGTTTATGTCGGCGTACTGTTCGCCCCCCTCCAATTTCCAAATCAAAGATGTGAGGCTAATCGTCGAATGTTGTGCGACAACCTGAGAGACGGCAGATAATAACTGGAATGGAACATGGTTCTGCCCATCGATCATGTCGTAACTATTCACAACCAGAGCCATCGCTTCGGATGGAATCGGGGTCTCTGGAAACTGCGCCGTCAGCTCATCGTATTGCTCTTGCACCGGCAGCATATCCTGCGTCATAGCCTGATAGTTTGAGCGACTGCGGATAGCATCGCTTAGTACGGGCGCGCTAACCATGCCGCCGATGATGAGCACTAACAGGCAGCCCGCGGCGATGAGATTGCGCTGCATTCTTAACTTGGTAAAGCGTCTCGACTCCGGTGAGGCATAGATATTGCCGAAACCGTCGTGGCGCACCCCCCAATCGAGGCATAGCAAGATGGCGGTTATTTCACTCTGCGGGCCACCATACCTGTCTATGGGCATCAGGTCGATGGAGTTATGGTGATAGACCGCGCCGAAGTCCTCGCTGCCGGGCTGATCGACGAAGGCATCGTCCTCCAACACGGGCGAGACGACGTGAACGTCTGGCGCATTCTCGTGCTTCAACAAGCCAATGCGCTCCAAATATTCCCGCGACTGCAGCGTCGCGTCTAGTATCGCCTGCGCGAGGTCGGCCTCGGGGTCAGTCGGCAAGGGCGTGAGCCGGCTAAACCACAGCTTGTGATTCGATATCAGCGATTGGCGGATGCCATTTCGCTGCCAATTGACGAGCAATATTTCCTTGCTGGTCTCGAGTCCCAATTCCCGCGCCATCTTGCAGATTGCGAACGCGGGTGAGGTGATGCCCTTAATCGAGACCTGCTCTTCCAGCAGAATCCGGATCCAATTGTCGATGCTGCGCGTCTGAGTAATGGCACTGAACAAGACGCGATCGTCGCGGCGGCCCGTCGGTTCGCGGCCCAAGACTTTCGCCGAACGGTATTCCACGTTGCGGAAATGTTGATCGAGTTTCCTTGTCAGGAAGGAAGCCCGGTCATAGGCGCTTACGTGAACAACTTTCTCAACGATGAAGTCTTCCGCGGGGGAGTCGACCATCAATGTTACATGGCTCAGTGACTCATCGAATATATAGTCTCTGAATTTGTCGCGGCCTACATCATCGTCGATGAACGTAGCCATCTTCATCAGGCGGCCGTTGTCCAGGCCATAGACTGCCAGACCCTCAAAGTTAATGAGAATCATGCGCTTGTCCGCTGATGAGCGAAAACCAAACATACTGCTTCCTATATAGCCATGTTGCTGATCGAGCTATAGACTGGCCCCATGACCGATAGCATCACCCAGCCAAGAATTGCGCCGAGTAAGACCGTCATCGCGGGCTGTATCATAGCCTGCACCTTATCGATAGAGTCCTTAATATCACGCTCGTAAAAATAACTCACGTTAAGCAACGCATTGTCCAACTGCCCTGTCGATTCCCCTACCTTAATCATACGAACCACCAAGGGTGGGAATAGACCAGTATTGCGAAAGCTCGTAGACACACCCTTGCCTTCCTGAATCTCGTCACGCGCCTTGCTCAATGCATGGCGTATGGCCTCGTTACCCGAGGCGCGCTCTGTAATCTCGATGCATTTGAGGACGGGAATGCCCGCCTTGTACAACATGGCAAACAGGTTTGCGAAGCGAGAGAGAATTATCTTCTTCAGCACCGGACCAATCTGCCAGGCGCGCAGCTTGAACGCGTCAACCTGAAAGCGCACCTCGTAGAATAGACTAGTCAGGCTCTTCAACAATGCCCATAGCGCTAGTGGCACGAGTGTAAACAGGTACCAGAAATTGACGAAGAAATCGGATGTCGCAATCAATAGCTTCGTGTGTGTCGGCAGCTCCTGCCCGATGCCCTCGATAAAGCTCACCAGCTGTGGCACCAGATAGACCATCAGGAAGCCCACTACGAAAAGTACGACCAGACCGACGATGATTGGGAAGATCATCAGCTTCTTAGTGGTGGTTATCAACTCATCGTGCCACTTGATCATTTCGTTCAGAGAGAGAAAAACATCGGGCAGCTGGCCACTCTCCTCACCCGCGTTGATCAGGTTGGTAAACATCTCATCGAACACCTTCGGGTGTTCGGCCAACGCCTGAGAGAGCGTCATGCCGCCTTCTATATCGTCGATAACCTGGGCGATCACCCGACGAAAGCTTGCCTGCTCGACGCTATCGCGCAGATCCATAAGGCCATCGATGATGGAGACGCCGGATCGCGTGAGCTGCTCCATGTGAAAACAGAAATTGATCAGGTCGATGCGGCGAATCGCGCCACCGCCAGCGAAGCTTCGCTTCTCCTGCACGAACTTGCACTTAATCAGCGACATGCCCATGCGACTCAATCGAATCTCGAGGTCGGTCTCGTTCGCGGCGTCCATCTTGCCGACCTGCTTGCGACCCTTGCTGTCGATAGCCTTGTAGGTGAACAGTGACATTAGACTGCTATGCCCCCAGTCTATCTGTGAGGTCGACCACGCGTGTAATCTCATCAAGACTGGTAGTGCCATCGAGAACGCGGCGACAGGCATCGTCTGCCAGAGTCTTAAAGCCTTCCTCGGTTGCTGCCTGTTTAAGTGCATGTGCCGAGGCATTCTCTGAGATCAATTTTCTGAGGTTGTCGCTAGTCTGCAATATCTCCAGGATCGAGGTACGACCCTTGTACCCCAGACCGTGACACTTTGGACAGCCCACCGCCTCATAGATCTTCGTCGCGGTATCGTTTGCCTCTATCCTGAGCAGCGTGCGCTCGAGGTCGGCAATCGCCTGTGGTTGCTTACAGGCCTTACAGAGCCTTCGCACCAGCCGTTGAGCGACGATGCCAATCAGGTTCGATGCCAGGAGGTCGGGCAGCACGTTGAGGTCGGTGAGTCGCGGTATAGATCCGATAGCAGAGTTGGTGTGCAGAGTGGAGAACACCTGGTGGCCTGTCATCGCGGCGCGAAAAGCCATCTCGGCCGTCACATCGTCGCGAATCTCACCCACCAGGATAACGTCGGGGTCCTGGCGCATCATGGAGCGTATGCCTTCCGCGAAGTCCATCTTCGCCGCCGCATTGATCGATGTCTGACGAATCATCGGCATCGGGTATTCGACCGGATCCTCCATCGTCATGATATTGATTGCGGGGGTGTTAATGTGATTCAACACCGAGTAGAGCGTAGTCGTCTTACCGCTGCCGGTCGGGCCGGTTACCAGAATCACGCCCTCGGGCTTGGCAAGCATTAGCTTGATCGCATACAGGTTCTCTTCGCTGAGGCCTAGAGATTCCAGCGGCACTATGCCCTTACGCCTGTCGAGTATTCTGAGGACGATGTTCTCGCCGTGGGTAGTCGGCTGTGCCGCTACCCTGAAGTCGATCTGCCTGCCTATAAGGTCCAGCGAGATACGTCCATCCTGCGGCGCACGCGATTCCGCGATATTCATATTGCTGATAACCTTCAGGCGCACGACCATCGCCGCCCAGTAACTCTTGTGCAGGCTACGTACCTGACGCAGCACGCCATCTACCCGGTAACGAATTCGCAGGAAGGCTTCCTCAGGCTCGAAGTGAATATCCGAGGCCCCCTGCTGCACCGCATCGGCCAGCAGTGCATTGATCAGGCGCACCATGGGGTGGTGGTATTGATCGCCTTCCGTTTGAATGCTTTCGAGGTCAACCTCGCCGGTCTCGATCTCCTCCAGAATGCCATCGATCGAGAGGTTGAAGCCGTAGATCTCTTCGATGGTGCTCGCGATGTCGGTCTCGTTGCCCAATACCGGTCGAATCTGCAGCTTGTCGTCGTGCATCGCACGAATCTGATCGAGGGCTACGATGTTGTAAGTATCCGGCATCGCGACGGTGAGCTCGTGCTTGCCTGAGTTATAGGACAACGGTAAGACTTTGAAACGTCGCGCGAGATCCTGCGGCACCATCTTAATCGCGTCGGCGTCGATAACCGTACCGGTAATATCGACGGTGGCATAGCCCGTGTTCTCACTCAGGGCATCGCGTATAATCGAATCGGTTACGAAACCCAACTCGATGAGCATGGCGCCGATGCGCTTGCCGCTCTTCTGCTGCTCAACCAGCGCGATTGTCAACTGATCCTCGGTGATAATGCCCTTCTCGATCAGGGCATCGCCGAGTTGCTTCTTGGCGGGTGACTTCGCTTTCTCAATCATCACCATCGCTCCCGGTCATGTTCGCGAGTCGATTCCTGAGCGCAGCGAGATCGAACCCGGCAGGGTGATTCGTGGCGAACTCTAGCGCCTCGCGGTAATAGTTCTGTGCGGGCCCACGCTGATTAAGATGCTCCAGGCTCACAGCAAGATTGAAGGCATAGTCGGGATTCACCTGGCCGCCCACTGCCGCATCGGCCTTGGCCAGCTGCAGCGCGCGGAAGTAGGCCTGTTGCGCTTCGGACCAACGTTGATTGGAAGCGAGGAAATTACCTTGAGCATAGGCGAGCGGTGCGACATTGGGGTACTCGGCCAGCAGTCGCCTCAGGTCGGCTTCCTGGCTGGCGGGGCTACCCGCCGGCACGATTTCCATCATGCCCGCTCGCGCTATAGGATCCCGTGGGTTCCTAGCCAGCAGTCGCGAATAGAGTTCCAGCGCCTCAGCCGACCTGCCACTGCGCCCTACGATAGTCGCGAGGCCGAGTAGCGCATCGCGCTGCAAGGGATCGCTGGCCAGCACGCGGCGGTACAGCACTTCTGCCTCGTCCAGTGACCCGTTCTGATAGGCGGCATAGGCTCGCTGCAGATTCGGATCGACTGTGGGCACGCTGGCCTGCCGCCTGAAGCTAATGAGGTTCGTCGGCTGGGTGCTAGCAGCACTCTGGGCTGGCTCCCCTGTACTGGCCGGTATCTCGGCCACTTGCGCGGGGCTGCTAGAGTTGGGTGCGGAGGTATCGCCAATCGTCGTCGCTATCTCGTCCGATTCAGGCTCTTCTTCGATCGTTTCCGGCACTAAGTTCGCGGCCGCGGCAGGAGGCTCGGTCTCCTCAATGAGCTCTGGGAACTCGGCTGCCGCGAGAATTTCCTCCAGCGGTGGCGCAGCCAGCAGATCGTCCTCGGGTGACGATTCAGGCTCGTCGGTCGCCATTTCTGTGCCTGCTTCTATTAGGTCTTCGCCTTCTGCCACGAAACCATCGTCTACAAATTCAGACGCGACATAACTCCCTTCCGGGATATTGAAAGTCGAACCCTGGTTTAGCGAGATGTAGAAATAACTGCCAATGGCGATGAGCAGAAGAAACAGTCCCCCACCTGCGGCGATCTGGATATTGCGCCTGCTGAGGGCCGGCATTCTCTTCGCTGCGAAGACATTTTGTGCGGTCCTGCGCCCGGAGTCAGAACGGCTAGTTGTGTTATTCGCACGCGAGATAATGACACGGGAAGGCGAGGCTTGCGGCGTTTGTGGCCGGGCTGGTTCTGGCGCCGCGGCTTCAAGTGCTGGCGGTGCAGGCTCTGGCTCTGCCGCGCCTGCCTCCTCGCCTGAACTCTCACTATCGTACTGCAGTTCATCAAATGCGAAAGGCTCTGACTCTTCGGCGGGCTCTGCGGAACCATCCTGATCGGGGACTTTCGGCGCGGTTTGATCGTCGCTCGCTGCGCGTTCGTCAGCAGCCTGCGCTGCGCCAGTTTCCGGCAGTTCACCTTCGCCGGCCGCAGCCTGTCCGCCGCCTACGGAGCTGGGAAGCACATAGTCTTCCTCGTCTTCGGACTCGACTGCGCTATCCTGATTCGGAACGGCCGCCCGCGTGGGCACCTCTTCCAACTCTTCCATGCTGAGTTCTATTTCCCTTGGAGCAGGCTCCTGGAGAGCATCCACAGCTGACGTGTCAGCCTGCCGCTTCTGGGCAGCATCTGCGGCAGCGGTTTCATCGGATTCGGCTTCTTGCGCAGCCTTCCTCTTCGCTTCCTCGGCCTTGCGCAGCGCGTCCATCAATAAACTCATGGGATCGTCTCAGTCTTCTCAATTAACTCAAGTGACGCGGCAGCTTAGTATGCAAGCAGAGCACTCCGACTGGGGTCCGCTACAGAACCTGTTGGCAGATACTGCCTGAAGCTCTCAAAGTCGCCGTCGAGGCTGGGCTGTCTCACGACGACGGGACGGATGAAGATGATGAGTTCTGTCTTCACCATATTGTCATCCTTCTGACTAAACAGGTTACCAACTATAGGCAATCGATTGAAACCGGGCAGGCCCGCATTGCTGTTCTCGACCGTGTCCTGCATCAAGCCACCCAGTATCGCTATCTGCCCACTCTCCACCTTCAGGATAGATTCTATCTCGCGGATCTGAACTTCCGGAATCGAATTGATTACGTTCTCCTGCGCCAGCGCCGGATTCGGGTCATCGACGAAGCGGATAATGCGCGAGATCGTGGGACGCACGTTCAGCGTTACTTGATCGTTCTCGCTAATCTGTGGCGTCACCGCCATCGTGAAACCGATGGGGACGGAGTGGACTTCACTGGTAAAGACAGTGGGAGTACCTGGCCCGGCCGCGCTCGCTGCCTGGCCCGGCTCCACTTCGATAGTGAAATAGATTCTGCTATCGACCACGCGCAGCATGGCGGTCTGATTGTTCAGCGCCATCAGCTTCGGGCTCGACAACACCTGCGTGTCGCCGAATTGGGAAAGCAGGCGCACGGTAGACGTAATCGCATCGGGCCCTGCCGACTTGTCGATAGTCAGTACGTTCGTCGGAGTGTTGGCAAGGTTTAGTCCAAGCAGGTCTTGAGTGAAGCTAACCTGTCCGTTGTCTCTGGCCAGCAAGGACCAGTCCACGCCCGATTGGAATCTGTCATTCAGGTCTACCTCGACCACGGTTGCTTCGATCAACACTTGATACAGCGCTCTTGTCCTGACCGATTCGATAAAGGCGAAGATGTCTTCGTGCTGACGGCTGGTAGCTCGCACGGTAACGAGGCCGCTCTCCGGGCTCATGATGATCGAACTGGCACCCTCATCCGCCGCGCTCTCGCCAAGTATCGTCTCGAGATTTGTCTGTAGCGTAACCCAGAAGTCGTTGTTAGATACCTGGTTCAGCACCGAGGTGGACGTATTAGTCTCGTCGCCACCCACGCCGGATGCGACGGTAACCGCCGACTGCGCATTCCTCGCCACGTTGACATAGTCGATGCGGTAATTACGTAGCACAGGCAGGTCTGGCTCCACGCGCAGATAGTCTTCGCGCTCGAAGCTCCACACCATCGCAACCTGTCGCGAGAGCCGATCCAGAATCTGCGGCAGTGTCTGGTCAATGGCGTTCAGGCTCACGGAGCCACTAAGCGAAGAATGTACGTCGACATTAATATCCGCATCTCTTGCCATCGCGAACAACAGCTCTCGTACGTCAACGTCCTGCACGACTACAGAATAGAGCTCGAGGGCGGCTTCAGACTGTGGCGCACTCACGGCGGGAAGCGGTCTCACGATCTCGGGAATATCGGATTCCTCGACTACCTCGGGAGCAATAAGGTGCCTGCCTTCGACGGGGCGGTCTGGAATCGTAGCAGCGGGGTCGACCTGTAGATTGCCGCAGGCCGACAGCAACAACAGGCCTGAGATTAAGAGTAGTTCCTTGCTTCTTACTTTCAACATACGGATCACTCCAGGATCAGGGCGGCAATACTATTGTTGTTATTGCACTCGACGCTGCTCATATTTTGCACAAACGGCTTATACTCGTGAATTCTTGCGGGAAGCTTGTCGATGAACTCCTGTGCCAGACTGAGACCCTCGAAGTTGCCATACTTCACGGTCCAGTAGCTGCGGCTGCCATCGTTGGACATGCAGACATAGCTCTGTTCGACTAGGCCGTTGGCCTCAAGCACCTGCAGGAACGACTCGGCGAAGGCCAGATTGCTGGTCTCACCAGACATGAACTGCACCGTGTAGCCACTGCCCGCGGCGTCTCTGAGCCAGTCGATGGATGCCAGAACGCGGCGCTGCAATTGACTCCTTCCCAGCCCATTTCCAGAGAAGTCCTCTCCGCCTCGGTTTTCTTGCGCGGCGGGCGTGGCGGCAACAGTGGCAAGCCAACTCGGCTGCACGAAACCCTCTCCCACGCTCGGGCCGCGGGTCAACGCAGTCACTTCGCTGGCTGCGAGTAGCTGCACCGGTGCGGACTCGGCCGCTTCGATCGATGTCGCGGAAAGGGGGCTGACTGACTGCCCTACTGGCATGGGCTCCAGCAACGGTTTCAGGGCCTGTTCTTCATTCTGCAGCTGTAGCTCTTGAGAGACTTCTGCAGCGATTGCGTGAGGCTCCTGCTCTACGACTTGGGACTGCCCTGCAATACTGTCGGCCTGTGGCCATAAGACGATGGCAACCGCCACTATCGCGAACAGCATGCCAGCACTTACTACGCGCAGTGGCGAGAACAAGGCATGGATTGAATTGGATATATAGTCGCTGTCGAGTATGGCGGCCCAGATATGGCGCGCCGTGATCATGGGGGACGTGCCTGCATTTAACTCTTTGGATTCGAGCACATTCTCGGCGAAGGCCGAAAGCAGGGCTTTGTCGACTAGTATATTGATGCGCCGGGTCAGACCGCCCGACGCCTTCGCGAGTAGCCACTGGGCACGCCGAGTGAGTAGCTGCGGGCAGGGACAGCCGGCCGCACCCAGTCGGAAACGCACGTATTCGGAGACCTCTTTCGTGTTCAATGGATTCAGGTGGAAGCTGTGGGTGATGCGCTCGCGCAGCTGGCGGATATTCTTGGAGCTCAGATTCTTATCCAGTTCCGGCTGTCCGAACAGGATGATCTGCATCAGCTTATCGACCTGAGTCTCGAGATTGCTAAACAGGCGTATCTCTTCCAGGGTTTCCACCGGCATGCCCTGTGCCTCCTCGATAATCACGAGGACTTTTCGATTCGCCGTATGCTGCTTGATCAGGTAGGTTTGCAGCTGCTGCATGACCAGCAGCTTGGACGTATCGCGCCGAACCGGCAGTTTCAGTTCGAAGGCGATGGCATACAGTATCTCGTCTGGGCTGAGTCTGGGGTTTGCGAGATACACGATCTCGGTGGTCTGCGGCAGGCGTTCCTCAAGCATGCGACACAGCATGGTCTTGCCGCTGCCTACCTCGCCCACTACCTTGAGAATCCCCTCGCCGCTCTCGATCGCGAACAGCATCGCCTCCAGCACCACGCCCCTGCCCTGATCGCCGCCCGAGAAAAACAGAGAGGTATCGGGTGTGATGCGAAACGGATGACGCTCTAGAGAGAAATAATCCAGGTACATTCTACTTGGCTCCTGCCAGCAATCGGCATTAACGAGCGACGCTTTTTTGACGTCCAACACCAATGCCTGATTAAAAAACCAGTTCTAGTAGTTACTATCGGTATACCGCAGTAGAAATTAACTAAAAACGTGGGATACTGCGGACTTTTTTCAGCCCGAGACGAAGCTGGGAGCTATTGGCTGGAGCTCAGATAGTTCAGGGGCTGATTTGCTCTCCCTTCTCGAAATCCGGCAGTAGTTGAGACTCCTTCTTGGCAGCCTCGACCCAAGCCTTAAGGGAGGGGTTTGTAAGGAGAAAATCGGCATACTCCTGACTGGCCTCAGACAGCTCGATGCCATAGGTTTGAAAACGCAGGATAATCGGCGCGTAAAAGCAGTCTGCTATAGAAAAATCCCCAAACAGATAGCCACCGTGGACACCGAAATGCGCCTTCGCCTCGGCAAATAGCTGATCGATGCGGCGACACTCATTGCTCACCGCGTCGCTGACCGCGAGGCGTTTGATGGCCCTGCAGTTCATCGGCAACTCGCTGCGTATCGCGTTAAATCCGGCATGCATCTCGCTACAGTAGGCTCGACACAGGCCCCGGGCCTCAAGGTCCTGCGGCAGAGCCCTGCCGCCCAGGTATTTGTCAGACACATACTCGCAGATCGCCAGCGAATCCCAGATCGTAGCCTCGCCGTCGACGAGCACGGGCACGCGCAGGGTGGGCGAGTATTTCGCCAGTTTCTCCTTATAACCTTCGGAGAACAGAGCGACAGTCAGCTCTTCGAAAGGCAGACCAAAATGACTTAGTAACAGCCAAGGCCGCAGCGACCACGATGAGTAATTTTTGTTTCCGATTACCAGTTGCATACGCCCCTCATTATGTTCCCTATCTTTCTCCCTGTCTCCTTGGCGATAGCAGGCCGAGTGTGGGAGTATTCAGCTTCGCAATCTAGCATGATGGAGTTAGGAAATTGAGCATATCGAGATTCAGTGGCGTCCTCGCCCCGGTGATTACCCCTTTTAGGGATGACCTCAGCCCAGATGCAGATCGTCTGCTTGCCCATTGCAAATGGCTCATCGGTGAGGGAGTAAATCTGGCCGTATTCGGTACCAATAGCGAGGCGAACTCCTTATCGTTGGCGGAGAAGAGGCATCTGCTCGATAGCCTGGTAGGCGGCGGCATCGATCCCAATGCCCTGATGCCCGGCACCGGCGGCTGCGCACTCAGCGACGCAGTAGAACTGACCTCCCATGCGGTGGAGCTAGGCTGTGCCGGCGTCCTGATGCTGCCTCCCTTCTACTACAAGGGTGTCTCCGACGATGGCCTGTTTGCCTTCTATTCGGAAGTCATTCAGCGTGTAGCCTCAAGCAAGCTGCGAATCTATCTTTATCACATTCCGCCGATCTCTCAGGTGCCACTGACCATCGAACTGATCGACCGCCTAGTCAGCCTGTATCCGGACAACATCGCAGGGATCAAAGACAGCAGCGGCGACTGGGAGAATACCCGTGCGCTAAACGAAGCAGGCTGGGCCGATTTCAGAGTGTTCTGTGGCTCGGAGAGTTTCCTGCTGCAAAATATGCGCAGCGGTGGAGCGGGCTGCATCTCGGCAACAGCGAACGTGAATCCAAGGGCCATACGGCATCTGTTCGACACTTGGGAGTCGAATGAGGCGACGCAGACACAGAGCGAGCTAGACACGGTACGCGCTTTGTTCCAAGGCTTCCCGATGATACCTGCGCTAAAGGCGGCGACGGCGCACTTCGCCGGCGACAGTCACTGGCGGCGGGTCAGGCCGCCGATCGTGGAGCTGAGCGCAGAGCAGTTGACGGAGCTGGAAGGTCAGATGGAGGCGGCGCAATTTACGATGCCGGGACTAGCGAGTACAGCTGCCATGGCATGAGCAACTGAGTTCGCCAGGGCCGGCTGCACATCATCGGCTGACTGGCGCCACGCTAACGGCGATGGACCAGACCGGCTCACGACACAGCACCAGCCGCTAAACGAAAAGGCCTGACTACCGCAAGGTAGTCAGGCCTTTTCGTAATAACAGGCTGGCTATTCTGTGAACTACAGCGTGCGGATCTGCGTGTAGTCGGTGTAGCCCATTAGGATCTTCTCGATGCCGTCCTGTTTTCTGGTGTGCATGCCGGCCTTGATGCCAGCCGCGTGCACCTCTGCAGCGGGGGCCCGCCGCAGAATCATCTTCTTGATATCGGAGTTACTCATCAGCAGTTCGTGAATACCCATACGCCCTCTGTAGCCGGTGTCCAGACAATCCATGCAACCCGGAGCCTTGTACAGGGTAAACTCCCCTTTCTGTGCAAAGTCGGCGCGCCAGAGTTCGATCTGCTTCATTATCTGCTCTTCGCTAGGCATGGAACGCGAACTGTCTCCCATCGCCTCGTTGCAATACTCCGAGGCGAGGAACTCGAGCTCACGCTGCTCTGGAGTGTAAGGCTTCTTGCAGGAGGTGCAGAGTGTTCGCGTAAGGCGCTGGGACAGTACGCCGATCATCGCATCGGCGAAATTAAACGGGTCCATGTCCATATCCAGAAGGCGTACGATACTCTCCGCCGCGCTATTGGTGTGCAGGGTTGTAAGCACCAAGTGACCGGTGAGCGAGGCTTCGATGGCGGTAGACGCAGTCTCGTGGTCGCGCATCTCACCGACCATTATGATATCGGGATCGGCACGCAGGAATGCTCGCATCGCGCTGGCGAATGTCATGCCCACTTTGTCATTCACCTCGACCTGACGCAGACCCGGCTGCGTTATCTCCACCGGATCTTCCGCCGTCCATATCTTCCTCTCGGTGCCATTTAGATAGTTCAGCACTGAGTGCAGGGTTGTACTCTTACCGGAACCCGTTGGACCGCAGACTAGAAACAGGCCGTGCGGCCGCGAGATGCCATCGAGTAGACGATCGAGGTTGTCGCTACTCAGGCCGATCGCATTGACCGGCATGCACTTACCACCGCTGAGCAGACGAATGACTACGTCTTCGATGCCGCCTGCGGTAGGGATAGTAGCCACACGCAGCTCGACATCGATGGGTGCGAAATGACGGAAGTTAATCTTGCCGTCCTGCGGCTTGTTCTTGTTGGAAATATCGAGATGCGCCATCACCTTGATACGGGAAACGAAAACCGCGCGGTACTTGGTCGGAAACTTGTAGTAGGTTGAGAGTACGCCATCTTTCCTAAAGCGCACGACGACCTTCTGCTTGCCCATGCCGGGTTCGATGTGAATATCCGAGACCTTCTGTCGGTGCGCATCTTCGATGATCTTATTGACGATTCGCACGACGACGTTGTCGGTTACCTGAGCCGTCTCGGCCGCCGAGAAGATCGTCGAATCGTAGGAGTCGTCTTCGTCGTCGCCATCGACCTCCTCGTCGAAGTCAGCGATTGTCGCCTCTATATCTTCGGAAGAATAATAGAACTGCAGCGCCCAGTTGATGTCCTCGGGCGAGGCCATGACCGGCTCGACATACTTGTTTATGTTAAAACTGAGGGCATCGGTTACCTGCCAGTCCATGGGGTTCTCGATCGCGACAACGATCTTGCCCTCGTAAACATACAGCGGTACAACCTTGTGCTTAAAGGCTATCGCCGCCGTAAGCACTCGAATGACCTCGGGCTCGACGATGAACTCTCTAAGATTAACGAACGGAATGCCAAGCTTCTTCGCAAGGCTCTGTTGAATCTCGTCCTTCGCGATGACGCCGCTGTTCACCAGGATTTCACCTAGTGCACTCTTGCGCTTCTGCTTCTGTTCCTTCAGGGCTTCTTGTAATTGCGCCTCGGTGACCAGGTCTTCCGATAACAGAATCTCACCAAGCTTCAGGTTCGGCATGTTCTTCTGCCGTGAGAGCGCACCCTCCAGTTCATCCGCGTCGACGATCTTATTGCTTACCAGGTACTCACCGATTGTTCGCGAGCGCTCAGTCTGCTGCTCTTCCAGCGCGGTGCTCAGAGCCTCCTTGGAGATCTGTTTCTCCTGCACCAGCAGGTCGCCGATCTGACCACCGATCGCATTGCTCTCTATCGCTACTTTGGAGACGAACAGATGCGTACAGTATCGCCACTTGCGACCTATCTTCGTCTGTTCGTAGAAGTGAATACCGTTCTTGTCGGTGCGTGATCCATAGGTCTTGCCCGTGATCTCGGTGCGGTCCTTGAAGTAAACCTCGAAGGTACGGGCGGCGGTATCGACATCGAGACCCTTGATCTTCTCTTCGGTGTTCGCGCTCTCGAGCATCAGCTGATAGGGTTTCTCCAGCCTAAGAAACTTGACTGTGCTCATGTCGATATCGGTTGGATTGTTCGCACGCGGCTCGAGAATGGTAATGAGTTCGGTCGATGCGTTGAACTGAATCAGCTTGCCCTTGGTGCGGGTATTGTTGCTCAGCTCGATGGTAACGGAGGTATTGGAGTATTCAGGACCCTCGTGAACGTCCGAGAACGGCGGTGGCTGTAAATCTATCCTCATCATTGTGGAGGATTGTGAGCCCAATCCCCCAATCGGTGGATCCATCATAAGTGCTGGGTCGCTTTGCATTTTTACTCCTCAATTCCTGCCGTACTTTAGCAGGAATTGGAATACTGCACAATTTGTGCATCCTATTGTTTTTATTAAGTATTTAGTGGAGTGGAGACAGGCGAAAATCGAATCGAAAGCTGCGCTAAGATGCTCCACCGCTGTCCTAGCGGCGATTCCCTCTCACTCAGCAAACCTGGCTCTGCAGAAAATTAGCAGGCGCCGCAGGCTCCCCGTGGTCAGGCCCACGCCAGTCAATACGAGCGTACAGGCAAAAACCATGAAAAACGTGATCTCTTCCGCAAGAAACAGATTTCCCCAGAACAGGCTAAATAGCGGTATCAGAAAAGTGTTAGTGACCGCCAGATTCGGACCGATGCGTCCAACGAGCCAATAGAATAAGACGAAGGCGAAGCCGGTGCAGAGGATGCCGAGGGAGAGCACGCTTATCCAAACAGCCCCGGTGGGCATCACCTCGGGTAGTTGCCAGAGGGCGAAGGGTAGCAAGGTGATAGAGGAGAACATCAGGCAGCCTGTGGTCACTGCTATGCCGCTCACTCCCGCAAGTTTCTGCGTCATATAGTTGATAGCTAAGCCATAGAACAGAGAGGCCAGCAGGCCCGCCGCTATCGCCAATAGATTGGCCTGCCCCGATAGCGGACCGGTGGAGTCGATCATCAGTAGCACAACACCGAGAAAACCGATCATCATGCCCACGATGGCCATCAGGGAGAGCCTCTGCTGCCATATAACAAAGGCGAGGAATGCGGTGAAGAAAGGAACGGTAGCGTTGATGATCGAGGCGAAGCCGGCTCCGATGCTCAGCGTGGCATACGCCAACAGACAGAAGGGGAGCGACATATTGCAGAGGCTGAGGACGAAGATAGGCTTAAAGTTGTGCAGGATCTCCCCCTGTTTGCCCATAAAGAGGCAGACTGGCAGAAGGACCAGAAGAGCCGAGGCGACGCGCAACTCGATAAGGAAGAACGGGCCGAACACGGGCGAGCTGATACGCAGGAACAGGAATGACGCTCCCCAGATCGCTGAGAGTAGCACCAGAACGAGGAACTCTCTTAGGCTAGGTTCATAGGTCGGCATTGGCTAGACACCTGGCCGCGGGAGCGCGACAGATTGTGTTGGAAAGAGCGCTACAGTTTGTGTTGGATAAAAAGGCTAGCGATCAGGCTGCGTATTTAGCCTGCGCGGCCGCTATCGCCTTGCTCACATCTACCTTCATTCCCTGCCCTGCCAGCACGTTGCCCAGCGCCGAGACGCATAGCAGCACATTCTTCTTGTTGCTGGCGAAGCCCATTAGACCGATACGCCACACCGATCCCGCCAGTGTGCCGAGGCCGGCGCCGATCTCCAGATCATAATCGTTCAGCAGCGCCGAGCGCACGCTGGCATCATTGATGCTGTCGGGAAAAGAGACGGCGTTTAACTGTGGCAGGCGGTATTCGTCCTGCACCACAAACTTGAGACCCAGTGCCTCTAGCCCGGCGGCCAGCGCCTCATGATTCAGGGCATGCCGATCCCAGGCATTCGTAAGGCCCTCCTCCTGAAGAATCAGCAGCGATTCGTGCAGGGCATAGAGCGAGTTAACGGGAGCCGTGTGATGGTAGGAACGCTTCGCATCGCTGCCCCAATAACCCATGACCAGGTTCAGGTCGAGGAACCAGCTTTGCACCTTGCTCGATCGTCCACGAATCACCTCGGCCGCACGCTGGGAGAACGACACGGGCGACAGGCCGGGTACGCAGGACAGACACTTCTGTGTGCCTGAGTAGATGGCGTCTACGCCCCATTTGTCCACCTCGAGCTCGATACCACCGAGAGAGGTCACAGCATCGACGATAGAGAGGCAGTCGTACTTTGCGGCGAGTGCACAGAGCAATTCGGCATCGGAGCGCGCCCCAGTGGAGGTTTCCGCGTGTACGAAGGCGAGCGCCTTCGCATCGGGATTCTCTCTCAGAGCTTCCTCGGCCTTATCGATATCCACGGTACTGCCCCAGGCATCCTCGACCATGATCGCCAGTCCGCCGCAGCGCTCGACGTTCTCCTTCATGCGACCACCGAAGACTCCGTTCTGACAGATGATAACCCTGTCACCAGGCTCTATCAGATTCGTAAAAACCGTCTCCATGCCCGCCGAACCGGGCGCCGATACCGGCATGGTGAGTACGTTCTCAGTCTTGAAGGCATACTGCAGTAGCTGCTTTATCTCATCCATCATCTGAATAAATGCCGGATCCAGATGACCTATGGTGGGGCGTGATAGCGCCTCGAGAACGCGGGGATTTACATCGGACGGGCCGGGACCCATGAGCGTGCGAACGGGGGGATGAAACGATTGCATTGCTTGAGACCTATATTAATTGGAAATAAAAAAGCCGAGTCAAACTCGGCTTTCCTTTAATCGAGGGCTAGCAGAGTGCCTATTCCTCAGCGGCTTCTACCACGGACTCGGTTTCGACGGCGTCCGCGTTAGGGCGATCGACCAACTCTACGTAGGCCATAGTCGCCTTGTCTCCAGCTCGCTCGCCGCACTTGAGTATGCGGATATAGCCACCGGGACGATCGTTGTAGCGCGGGCCCAGCTCGGTGAACAGTTTACCCACTGTCTCTTTGCTGCGCGTGCGATTGAAGGCCAGGCGGCGATTCGCCACGCTGTCTTTCTTCGCCAGAGTAATTAGAGGCTCCGCAACAGATCTCAGCTCTTTCGCCTTGATCAGTGTGGTTTTGATAATCTCATGCTCGACCAATGAAATAGTCATATTTCTGAACATGGCTGACCGGTGCGAACTATTTCTATTTAGCTGGCGACCGCTTTGTCTATGACGCATAACTCGTTACCTTATTCTTAAGGGCTTGATTGATACTAAGCAGCCCGATCGTCAGATTTAAGACTGGACGGAGGCCAATTTTCAAGGCGTAGACCAAGAGATAGCCCGCGCGTAGCCAGAACGTCTTTAATCTCTGTTAGAGACTTCTTACCCAGATTTGGCGTCTTTAGCAGCTCTACTTCGGTGCGCTGAATAAGATCGCCAATGTAATAAATATCTTCCGCCTTCAGGCAGTTCGCAGAGCGCACTGTGAGTTCCAGATCGTCGACCGGACGCAGCAGGATCGGATCGATCTCATCTTCATGCTCTTCCGGCTCGGCAACGACTTCGCTCTGCAGGTCTACGAATACCGCGAGCTGGTGCTGCAGGATAGTAGCAGCGCGACGAATCGCCTCTTCCGGCTCGATGGTGCCATTGGTCTCCAGATCGATGACCAGCTTATCGAGGTCGGTACGCTGCTCGACGCGAGCGCTCTCGACGGCGTAAGACACGCGAATTACCGGCGTGTACGAGGCATCCAGAAGCAGCCTGCCTACGCTACGCGTCTCATCATCGTCAGACATACGGCTATCCGCTGGCGAGTAACCTCGGCCCTTGCGAACAGTCAGGCGCATGTTCAGCTCGCCGTTGGTGTTCAGGTTCGCGATAACGTGATCGGGATTAATGATCTCGACATCGTGATCCGTGGCGATATCGCCGGCGGTTACAGTGCCAGAGCCTTTCTTGCTCAGAGTCAGCACCGCTTCCTCGTTGTTGTTCAATACGACGGCGATACCCTTCAGGTTGAGAAGAATCTCGATTACGTCTTCTCGCACGCCTTCGATGGTGCTGTACTCGTGTACAACGCCTTCGATCTCGACTTCTTCTACCGCAGCACCAGGCATGGAAGACAGTAGGATTCTTCTAAGTGCATTGCCTAGCGTATGACCAAAGCCGCGCTCCAGCGGCTCTAGTACGACCTTCGAGTGACAGGCATCGAACTCGTCGACCTGTATCACTTGCGGCGTTAAAAAATCTGATAAAGAAATTTGCATGAATTCCACCCTTTGCGTGATTGTCACTACTTGGAATATAGCTCGACGATTAGGTTCTCGTTGATCTCTGAAGGCAGATCTTCTCGCTCAGGTTTGCGCGTGAACTGACCTTCAAGCTTAGACTGATCTACCGTTACCCAATCGATCGCATTTCGTTGCGCCGCTAGTTCCAATGCTGATTTGATTCGTAGTTGCTCTTTCGCCTTCTGACGTATGGCAACAGAGTCGCCCTCGGAGACGCGGTAAGAAGCGATGTTTACCACCTCGCCGTTCACGGTGATGGACTTGTGTGCCACGAGCTGGCGCGCTTCGGCGCGAGTCGAGCCAAAGCCCATCCGATATACGACGTTATCCAGACGGCATTCCAGCAGCTGCAACAGATTCTCACCAGTCGCGCCCTTCAGACGAGCCGCTTCCTTGTAGTAGCCACGGAACTGCTTCTCAAGTACGCCGTAGGTTCTTCTAACCTTCTGCTTCTCACGAAGTTGAACGCCGTAGTCCGACAGGCGACCGCGACGGGCGCCGTGCTGGCCAGGAATAGTCTCGGCCTTGCACTTGCTGTCGATAGGACGAACACCACTCTTCAGGAACAGGTCTGTTCCTTCGCGGCGGGACAACTTACATTTTGGGCCTAAATAACGGGCCATAGTCTATCTC